>Ga0154897_1059_pt1 | contig 31483 bp, 27 predicted proteins | sample Rifle2008BG19ft_FD_105869 | JGI IMG/M metagenome (GOLD analysis project Ga0154897, IMG submission 105869) | Candidatus Aminicenantes bacterium RBG_19FT_COMBO_59_29
AATCTTTCGGTGCAGCGGAGATAAAACATGAAGCTGAGAAAAACATGCATAGAACTACGAAACGCTTATTCATCATCGTTTTTCCTCCCTTTTGTATCTTGGAGGTTTTGGACTCAGCCGAGTTATGAACCGGATTTGTATTCATGAGTATTCTCCTTTTTTGAAACATGCGGATGAATGAACAATGAGTTTCACTCCCTTGGCGACCCTTGTTTCCGCGCCCAAAACCACGGAAAGAAAAATCAAGAAAGCCGCAAGACATACCATATCTTAGCGGATGAATATGGGCGTGCGTTTGATCTGTTTCAAGCAGCTTAGATCAAGGCCGGCCCCACGGCCCCGTTCAATGAACGCCTGGACGAGATCCCTTACACATCCTGGAAATGCGGGTTGATGCGCGCCGTTCGGTATGACAATGTGCGTGGCATTTGAAAATTTCTTTTCGATTCCCCGGGCCAGGTCGAGTCCATCAACAGGATCGAATTCACCAGAAATCATGAGGACAGGAATCTTCGAACTGATGGGCTGATTGTAGCCATCTGGCAAATAACCCCGAGGCCACTGCTGGCAAATCTTAATCTGATTCAGGACTTTTGTATCTCCTAAGAATGTCCCTGAGGTTGCCGGCTCGATCTCGGTTTTACTGATTAGAGGAGTGTCCTCGGAGCACATCGTCGTCAAGCTCACTCCCAAACTTAGGGCTTTGGACAAGCCAAGTCCCACAGGAATGACTGATTCAAGAAACGGGCCGAAGTTTTGATGAGACGCCTGATCAATGACCAGCGGAACATATGCGGCTGAATCCGTATTGGCCAGCAAAAACCATATCCCTCCCCCGAAGAGTTCCCGTGTCATGTGGATTTGCTCTTGCTTCCCCGTGAGAGGGTTTAGCGCATCCAGCAAGAGCGGCCGCTCGAAAAGATCCTTCAACACGCCGTCGAGTTCTCCTTGAATATCGGGATAGGCGTTCCGGCTGGCTTCTTCAGCGAGGACAGCTTCAATCAAAGCCTGCAACGCGGCTTGGCCGTGCCCCGCCGCAGGAAGTGTCGCTTTCATGTTCACTGGAGCGACGGCGCGAAGAATTGCGCTCCGCACGTGTTCCCCATGGCTCCGCATATAAACCATCGCGGAACGGGTTCCGTAGGAGATGCCCAGTAGATTTATCCGGTCATATCCCAGTGCTTCGCGGACATCGTCAAGATCGTCCATGGCAATTGGCGTGGCGTAGTATCTGAGGTCGGCTTTGGCCTCCAGCTCTTTGCGGCAGCGCTCGACCATTCCGGATTGAAAGGAAAAACTCAGCAAACCATGGAGCGCTTCATCCAGGCTGGAGAATTCGCAGGTCAGAGGGTTGGAGCGGCCGGTGCCCCGCTGATCGACGAAGACAATGTCCCGTTTTTCACGGAGAGCTTCAAACCCTTGGACAAAAGAACCGATGGAATCGCTCGCGCCCTCGCCGGGGCCGCCGCTGAGAAAGAAAACGGGATCGGCCGCATGTTCTCGGCCGGTTGCGGGGAGAACTGCAATATACAGCTGGATCCGGCGGCCTCGACGGGCGTTTCGGTCTTCGTAGACCGAATAAGAGCCGCACAAGACATCTTCTTGAATTCCTTCAAGACGGCACCGTTTGAGTTCGATCCGCGGAGAAGCTTTTCGCCGGAGAGTCCCGCCTCGTCCATCCGCGCCTAGAGAAATCCCAGCCCCGTTCAAAAAGAAGTCTGTCAAAACAAAGGAAAGACATGTGAGCAAACCCAGAACCAAGATATTCTTGCTCAGACTCTTCATGAGCCCTCCTCAATAACTTTTGTAGCGAATCGTGCCATCCCCATCATCTCTTGGACTTCTTCGACGGAATTCGTCCATCCATAGATCAAGCGGATCGCATGTTTCATTACGTAAGATTCGTTAGCGGAAAGTTCCGGGGGATCATCGGCTGACAGCCAACTTTATTCCTTTTGCATATCAGGAACACTCTCTCGGGAGTTCAAGAGGTTCCAAATGAAGGTCTCGAGCAGTTGGCCCGTTTTTGCCGTCAGAGAGATTCGGGCTTTGAACAGTTTTTCGAGTTTAGTCGGAAGGAACCGGGCAAGATTTCCCCGATCCCCTTCTCCTGAAAGCTCGAGGAATGTCAGTAAGTAATCGGTGAGGAAAGTTGGCAGAATCTTCTTACAGAGGAGATAGTCCGCGTAGAGGACGGCGCTTTCCCTTAAGAGGTGAATATCGTATCCTTCATCCCCGGATCGGGTGCTGCCAGGAGCGTCCGGATATCCGGATTGGCGGAGTGTCCATTCATCCAAAAAGAGATGCGTCATCTCGTGGATCGAGAAGAAAAAACTCCTCATAATCTCATTCTCTTCCTCGGGGAACTTGACAGCTGCCCCGAAGTAGTCCCCCGAGGAAAAGCCTCGCCCGTTCCGTGTCATGCTCAAGCAAAGATATATAATGACGCCTTTCTTTCCTTTTAAGGCGGGGCCCAAGAGTTTGAGGCCGCTTTCTTCAAAGAGGGTACGGAAGCGCTTTTTCAAAGCCGTCCTTTGCCCATTCTGCCGCTTCCAGAATTCTCGGTAAAAAGTTTGGTATTCCACGACCAGGATTTCCGTCAAGGTCCGGAGAAATGATTGAGCCCCTGGAGAAGAGAAATATCGTTGTCTGAAGAAGGGAAGAAACGGCTGCGGACTGTTCCCTTGAAGATCTCCCGATAGCCATTTCAAACCTTCCAGGAGTTGCTCGACGTTCATGAATTGAAACGGGAGAAAATTGACCATGCGCAGCTTTTGGTCCGGGATGTAAATATCCTTTATTTTATCCATTTCGCTGGTAAGCCAGGCGGGGTCGCGCTTATTTTGGATTTTTTCGCGGGAAATCCGGCTCATATAAGCTTGGGAATAAAGGCTTGAAGCATCCTGTCCGATATCCATGTGGGCGAGGCAATGGAAGAAGAGATCGACTTGGACCTCGGTCCTAAGGATAATTTCCATCGGTTCCCCTCCGGAAAAGCTGAGACATTTGCCCGAGCTGACAAGAAAAGTAAGCGTTACGAGAAAAAACACATGATGTTGTTTTGACGCTGTGAGTTTCCTCGCCGGAAAAGAAATCCATCTCACATATTGCATAAATGCCTTGATAGAGCCACGTCGATATTTTCTTATGAACATTCAAGGCCTCCCGAGAGCATTTTTACAGTTTCAACCATGGCCGAAAAAAAGGATGATTTGTTTTTATGTCATAGACAGGCAAAAGCTCTTGTGCTATCAGCTCCCTGTTAAAAAGGAGTATCATGAAAAATACGCCCTGGAGAAGGTACCTGTTTATCCCGAATCCGACAACAAGACCGCCAATATCCCCTCCGTAGATGATGGGTCCGATTGACAGATTGAACGGATCACCCAGCATGAATAAGATCGTTGCCCAATAGCCTAGATGTCTCAGAAAGCGGCTCCGCAGCGATCCTGCTTTCGCCCTAAAAAGAAAAAGGCAATAACCAAAGAAAAGGGTACTCACGTTGCTCATCCCCGAAATATAACCCCATTTTATGCCTTCCCTTTCTGCAACGGGCGTTTTATAGATGATTTCCAGACCATAGGGATGGACACGAAAGGATTGATATTCATCAAATACCATCGCAAGGAGAGCGTGTATTCCTTCGTGCACAAAGGCAAAAATGACAATGGTGGTTATTAAAACTAAATACTTTTTCACTGCCATTTACATCCTCCAATTTGTATTGAACCGTTTGACTACAAATTTGTATAAATGATCTTATGACTAGATAATTTGTTAATCACGTCATCACCCCATCAGCCGGACGAATCCCTTGTGTCAATGTGAGCTTACGGGCCGCATCTCGCCGTCGAACACGCGGACGATAACGACGATGCCGCGGTATGTATTACACCAGGAATCGAGCAGAGGCGCCTTAAGCAGGGCGGCTGTGTCGTCTTCCGGGCGCATAAGTCGGGCCGTTCGATCACGCCGGTGCGGGGGCCTCCGCCCCCACACGCTCTTCCATGTATTGAATGTAGAGATTCGACAGATCTTCGCCCTCCAGCTCCCTTCGGGTTCTCAACATACCCAACCGGCCTTTTTTCATGAACCCCACCCGGTCGGCGATGAGCTTGGCCCTGAAAATGTCGTGGGTAGACATAAAGATCGACTTTCCCTCATTCCGCATTCTGAGGAGGAGTTCTAGGAATTCCTGGCCGGACTTGGGATCAAGGCCCGCGGTGGGCTCATCCAGGAGGATATTTGGGGCATCTTTGATGACGGCGATGGCCAGCCCCAGTTTCTGACGCATCCCCTTGGAATAGTTTCTGGTCTTCATGTCGAAAGCCTCTTCCTGCAGGCCGACAGTTTTAAGGGCTTTGGCGTAATCGGCCTTGGTCAGAGTGCGCTTCCCGGCTAGTTTAGTGAAATAATCCAAATTCTGGAAGGCTGTGAAATTCCCGTAGAGCATCACATTTTCGGACACGAAGGAAATGTACTCCTTCGATTCTAACGGCTCTCTGGTAACATCGATGCCGTCGATCACGACCGTGCCTTCGGTTGGGGGGATGAAGTTCAGCATAAGGTTGATGGTCGTCGTCTTGCCGGCGCCGTTGGCTCCGAATAAACAAAAGATTTCACCCGGCATGACCTTGAAACTCATGTGGTCGACGGCCAGATAGCCGTCCTCGTAGCGTTTGGTGAGATTTACGGCTTCTAACATGGTTCACCTCTCAGCGAACGTCGTATTTGATAAATGAGATGTAAGCCCCGACGAAGAAAAAAAGGATCAGGAAAAACATTATCCCGAAGTCGGGCAGGATCCGGCTCAAAGATTTGGCCAGGGATTCGGGCTCGAATTTGTGTTGGGGCATGTCATCCAATATCGGTTTGCTACCGATCTCGCCGGTTTGTATTTTTTTTAAATCTAGGCTGCCGTAAACCTTGGAGGTGATCCATTCATCGAAGGTCGGCTTAAAAATCCGAATGGAAGCTAGAAACCTGGCGTGCTCCTCCGGGCCGGTCCGGGCAAGGCTCATCGACCCGATCATCAAGGCCGCAGCGGGCGAAATGCGGGAAAGATTTATGGCCAGTTGCTCCTGAGCACGCTTCTTGACCTGATAATCCCGTTCCAGGGAAGCGTTATAGGAGTCGATTTTGTCCGCATACTCCTTGCTATTTTTCTCCGCCCATTTCTTATATTGCTCAAAGAATTCCTGCTCGTTTTGGCCGCTCTTCCTCATGTTTTCGTTTACGTAATTCATCGAGGCCTTTTGCCTTTCGCCCTGAATCTGCTGGAGAAAGGCGTCTTTTTTGGCCGTTATCTCATGAACCGAGGGGATGGGCTTGATCTGGGCGGCGACCATAACCGATACCTTGGGTATGATGGTCACAAAGACAACCCAGATGAACAACAGGAGCAGGAAGCTGGTTGAGGATTTATGTGTCCGGGCCGAGACAAAGAGACCGAGGCTGAAAAAGACCGATATGTAGAGCAGGAATTGCAGGAACATGAACATAAGACGAACCCAATCCTGGCCGGACAGGTTGATATCCGGATAAACCAGGAGGATTAGCAGGCTGAGGATCATCGGGATTATCAGCGGGATGAGGAGGCAGATTAAGCCTCCGATGCCTTTCCCCAGAATAAGTCGGTCGCGCGGGACGCGGTTGGAGAGAGTCAGTTTCAACGTCCCCATTTCTTTTTCGCCCGCGATCGCGTTGTAGGTGAAGAGGATGGCAAAAAGACTGAGCACGATTTTGACGATGAAAGTCAGGTCCAGAGCGCCGAAAACTGAATACACGGGATTGCTTTCGAACTTGGAATCCACCAAGCTCGGGTCGGAGGAGGAGCCAACCTTGGCCACGCGGCCTACAGCTTCGCTCACACCAATGACAATCGTACTCAACACCTGGGGCGGCTTGGTGATTTTTGTCCCCAGGCTGGCTAGGGCCTGGAAGTTTGGTTGGCTCTCCATGTTCTTCTTGTTCAAGGCCACAGCCGTGGCATATTCTTTTTGCTCGGTGCCATAGTTGGTGATGCCGGTATAAACCGAAAGCAGGATGAGAATGCTGCAGAGCAGGAATGTGAAAACGAATTTCGCGCTCGTGATGCCTTCAAAAATTTCCTTTTTAATAATATCTCTAAGCATGGTTGTCCTCCTTTATGGGAGTTCCTAATCCGGAAATATTCTTCATATCTTTCTACTCAATAATTAGACAATTCAAGAATACGATAAGTTTCACGCCTTCCTACTCCGAGGCCTCTTATCTCCGCCTTCGCTTCCCGACGGAACCGATCCTTTTGCTGAAACTTCTGTCACACTGGTGAACTCTATATATATGGAGTTCTTTTAAGGAGATCCGCGTGATTATCCACGGCAATAAGGCAAAGCTGAAAATCGGCGTATTCTCCAACCCGTAATTCACAAAAGATGAGGAAAGCCATGCTCACTGGAAGAAACTCACTTCTTTCCGTAATCATCGGCCTGGCGGCTCTTCCCCTCCTTGGGCAGGAGGTCGCTATGTCTGAACATTTGACCCTCAAGGACTGCATCGTCCGCGCGATCAAATACAACCTCGGCGTGGCGGTCCAGGCGTACAGCTCCGAGCTGGCCGATCTGACTGTGGCGAAAAGCCGGGAAATATATTTGCCCACCCTATCATTTGATTTCGGCAAGGATAGCCAGAACTCGGCGTCCTATTACTGGACCGACGCGGCCGGCCAGAACTCGACAACTTCCATGAATTATAGCACGTCCCTCCGCCAGGCCATTCCCTTCGGCGGAAGTATTTCGCTGACCCTGGCCTCATTTAATAACTGGACAAACGCCCGTTTCCAGATGATCAATCCCCGCTATGGGAGCACGCTCACATTCTCGTTCTCGCAGCCTCTCCTCAAGGGGTTCGGTTATGCGACGAGCCGGAAAGACATCCTTGTCGCCCGGAACACCCGAGACATCGTCGAGAACGACCTGAAAAACAATTTAATCGAGACTGTCTTTTCGGTCGAACAGGCCTACTGGGATCTGGTCTATCTCAACGAATTCCTCAAGGTCAAGCGCCAATCGCTCAAGCTCGCCGAGGACCTCCTGGACAAGAACCGCAAGGAAGCCGACATCGGCACGTTGGCCCCGAAGGAAGTCATCGGCGCCCAGGCCGAAGTAGCGAGTCGCCGCGCGGACATTCTTCAGGCGGTGTCGAAGGTCAAGGATTCTACCGACACCCTGAAAGGCCTGATCAACCTTCCCCTGGATAAAGACATCGGCGATATCGTTCCTGCCGATACGCCCGGCTTTGTCAAATGGGACATAACGCTGGAGGAAGCGCTCGTCATCGGATTGAAGAACCGACCCGAACTCCAATCTTCCGCACTCGAGGTCAAGAACAAGGAGCTGGATTATTCTTACGCCAAGAACCAGACGCTGCCTGCCCTGAACCTGAACGCCGGCTATTGGAGCCCCGGCATCTCGGGCACCCGGATTTTCTATTTGGATAACAACCCGTTGACGGGGATTATCGTGGGGACGCTCCCCGGCGGGCCGTCCCTGGCCATGCGCGACGCCCTGCATTTCAAGTACGAAAACTGGTCGGTCTCGCTCTCGCTCGAAATTCCCATTAACTCGGTCTTCTCGCGCGCGGCTCAGGCGCAAGCGAAAACCGGACTCGACCAGGAGATCGCTCGCATGAAGCAGACGGAGCAAAATATTTATATCGGAATCCGGGCCGCCGTCCGGGCCGTTCAGACGAATTATGAGTGCGTCGGCGCCCGCCGAACCGCTCGCGAGCTGTCAGAGCAAAAGCTCGAGGCGGAGGAAGCCAAGCTCAAGGTCGGACTGAGCGAAAACTTCAAGGTCCTCACATATCAGCGAGACCTGGCGGAAGCGCGGACGGCCGAACTCCGTGCCCTCATCGATTACACGCTGTCTCTGGGACAGTTGGACAAAGCCATGGGGATCAGCCTGGAAAAGCGGAGCATCAAACTGACGGATGCTCTGAAGGTCAAATAATGAAAAAAGCCATCACCGCCCTTGTCGTCCTCATTCTCATTCTTGGGCTGATGACCCATCTCGGAGCCCAAGAGCAATCCCAGACAATGAAGCTGCTGACTCTCAAGAAGGCCCAACTTCAGTTCGAGAAGACCAAAGGCGATTTCGACCGCTCGCTCAAGCTCATGGAGCAGGGGCTGACGTCGGAGCAGGAATTCGCCCAGATCCGGACCACTTATCTTCAGGCTCAGGTCGATTACCAGCAGGCCCTGATCAGTTTCATGGGAAGCGAAGCCCGGATCGCCGTCGCAAGTGCGGTCAAGTTCCAGAATGCGGGCGGAAAGAAGTTTGTCCGAGTGACGCTCCGGTATTCCTCCAAGGAGCTCAAGGAGCTGGCTAAGCTCAACATCAGCGCCGAGGACCTCTTCCCCCTCGATTTCATGAAGCAGATCAAGGACGTTTCCGTGTCGTTGAAGTCGGAGGGGAAGATCATCTCCGATCCCTACGAGAAGACAATCGCCTCTCTGCCTCTGGAATCTGAACAGGACTTGACCTTTCAGCTTCTCAAGGACGTGGAGGACCTGGACATCAATATCTTTTATTCGGGCAAGAACGAGACGACCTCGATTTACCTCCAAAAGGACGTGAGCGCCAATATCGTGACGATCAACTCCGCCCAGTTCTCGCAGGAGGCCGACCTGGAGAGCCAGGCGACCTACGACCTGTCGCTCGAGAAATTCTCGGGCGAAGCCAACATCTTCAAGCTTGGCGTCGCAAACCTCCCGCATCAGATCAATTACGAATTCAGCGATCCCCTGACCAACGCAAGATTGAGCCAGATCAAGTTCACCGAGGGCGTGACCAGCATGAAGCTATCCCTCAAGCTTTACCTGCCCAGTAACGCGGACGCACAGGTGGTGATCGATAAGCCGATCGCCTTCTATGCCCTGGCCCTCGACAACAGCCAGGCCGCCCGGCTCGAAAACATACTGACTCAAGAAGCGGCGATCGGCCCCCAGGACATCGAAAGCCTCAGGGCCGGAAACGTTAAGCTGGAACTCATTCCGCGGGGCGTGGGGAAGATCGATGTTCAAGCGGTCAACCTCTATCATGAAATCAAGGTTGGGGAATCCGTCAAAATGGAGGTTCTGGTCCGGAACACGGGCACGCGAAAGCTGAACAACATCCGGATCTTCAGCGACCTGCCCCTGAACTGGCGCTCCGAGATCCAGCCCGACCTGATCGCCGTGCTCGAGCAGAACAAAGAACAGGTCGTTACGGTCGAGTTCCTCCCGCCCGCGAATGTCGCCGTCGGCGATTACGAGCCAAAAATCAAGACCGAGTGCAGCGCCGACAACCGGAATGTGGAATCCGAGGAGAAACTCGTCCGCATCCACGTCGCCACGAAAACGAACATCCTGGGCATCAGCCTGCTCGTGCTTCTGCTCGGCGGCCTGCTCGTTGGCATCGTTGCCTTCGGCATCAAGCTGACGCGTCGTTAGGATCCATTATGAGAACGCGACCGATAAGGAGAAGCCATATGGTGCATATCCTGCGAGAGTTGAACACTAAAGGCCTTCGAGCCCGAGCTGTATCGATCGCTCATCTGCCTGAACTCGAAGAGGAGCTCGAAGAGCGAAGGATTAATGGTGATCTCCAGGAGGGCTTTTTCCGAGAAAGATTGGCGGATTTCCAGTTCGAGCCTCCCGAGTCCATGCCCAAGGCCAGCACTATTATTATTATTGCATTCCCCCAGCCAATAATACAGGTTTCTTTCCATCGGAATGGTGATCGATCACCGCTCATTATTCCGCCTACCTATCAATTTTATCCCAATACGGTGACAGAACGGCTTCTAAAAAAGGTTCTTAGCCAAACAGGGCATCGATTGGCGCGAACGATCCTCCCTCTGAAACTCCTGGCCGTAAGGAGCGGTCTTGGGTCTTATGGAAGGAATAACATCTGTTATGTACCGGGCATGGGCAGCTATCATCGGCTAATGGCGTTTTTTACGGATTTCCCGCTCACTGAAGATAGCTGGCAGTCCGCGAAGCTAATGGAAAGCTGCTCAAGATGCTCAGCCTGCTTGTACAGCTGTCCGACCGGGGCAATAACGCCGAACCGATTCCTTATCCGGGCACACCGCTGTCTAACTTATCTCAACGAAAGACCAAGCGAATTCCCCGCTTGGGTGAATCCTTCCTGGCACAATGCCCTTGTCGGATGTATGAGGTGCCAAGAAGTTTGCCCTGCGAATGCGTCTTTTAAAAAAATAATAGAACCTCGGGATTACTTTTCAAAAGAAGAAAGCCGCATCCTTTTAAACGAAGTCAATCCTGCAAAACTTTCACTCTCCATGCGAAAGCGGCTAAAGAAATTGGGCCTTTGGGAGTACGTCGACCTCCTGCCGAGGAACATTCGACTCGTGATGGATGAATTGAAAAAATAAATATTTATGAGGAATGATCATGATTATGAGAATCTGGCATGGCGCTACGAAGACCTCTCGAAGCGATGATTTCTTAAGCTATCTAATGAAAACAGGGGTTCCTTGGTATCGCTCCCTTGCCGGAAATCGCGGAGTATTTGTTTTGCGGAGGACGAAAGAAGAGACATCAGAATTTCTCCTCCTGTCTCTCTGGGACTCGATGGAATCCATTAAACGATTTGCAGGGCCCGATATCGATAAGGCAATTTATGACTTCTCCGAGGATAGAGATTATCTCCTCGAATTGGAATCCGAAGTCGCTCACTACGAAGTTCTGACCGGCTGCAGTTCTGGAGAATTGATCCCGCACGAAACGCGGAAATATTCATTAATCGTATAACTTATCAAAGGAGGTATCGATGCTGCCGCTGTCGGTCGATGACTCGACGACCACGTTAATGATGATGTGGCCTCCAGACGAATCTCATGGGGCAATCTCTGGGTTGAGTTGTGGATTCCCCATTCAGATTTCAGATTCGTTCAAGCTGTTTGGGAGAAAAAGCGCATCCTCTGAAAATAGAGAATTATCTGAGCTTCAGGGACCGGAATTGTAACTCTATGCAAGGAAGACGCATCTAACTTATGAAAGGATGCCGGATGAAAAAAATACTGATAATCTCGGCGATCGTGATCCCTTCATGTCTTTTCTTGGGAGGAACGAAGTACGCGGGATCGTATCGAATTGAAAAATTGGCTCAACATCTCTATGCGGTTATCGATCTCTATCATCCGTCGCCGGGCGTAACGGTGAATGCCGCCTTTTTAGCCACAACGAACAGCCTGGTTTTCATCGATGCCGGCATGAATCGAGATTCGGCCGAGGCGATCTGGACCGAAGCCCACAAGCGATTTCCGGGAAAGACGAAGAATTACCTGATCTTGACTCATTTCCATTGCGACCACACTTTCGGCATGGGTTTCTTCAAAGCCAGAGGAACGAAGGTCATCGCCCACAGGGAGATTGATCCTTGGCTTGATCAAGAAAAATTCAAGAAGCGCCTGTTGAAGACGGCGGGAAAGGCCTGGACTTTTCCCCAGGTTATCGCTTTCGAGACATATCCCAGCCCGGCGGAAGCGGAAGAAATTCTGGGTCAAGTCGAACTCTCTAGCCCCGATGTCCTAATCACTCAGGATCAAGTCATTGAAGTGGAAGAACTGAAACTGGGCGTTCTTCATGTACCGGGGCATTCTCCCGACCTCCTGGCCGTTTATGAACCTCTCTCCCGGACTCTGTTCGCCAGCGACCTGGTTTACGGCCGCCAAGAACCTTTCCTTCACGATAAGACCAAAACGGGTTTCGAAGACTGGATCGCGAGCCTGAAGAGGATCCGGGAGCTGTCGATCATAAAGGTTGTGCCCGGCCATGGGCCGGTTAGCGAAAAAAAAGTGATCGATGAAAACATCCGAAGTCTTGAACTTCAACTCCAGAAGTTCATAAAATGAGTTCTCTCGAAGCAGGGGCACCCGTCGAGGGAAAAGAACGGGCGAAAGGGGTTCATATGAAGACGGTTCAAGCTAGAGTGGAGGGAAAATGAAAACATTCCTGGCGTGGTTTGCTTTAAGCTTGGCTTGCGGCGCGGGGGGAATAGCCCAGGACCGACTGCCGACGGAACTCCGGACGCTCTTCGATTACGACGCGAAAGTGCTTCTAGACGAACAAAGTCGGGAAATCGCAACAGTCAACGGCGTCCGGCTGTTCGAGATATCCTACGCCAGCCCGAAAGGCGGACGAGTTCCGGCCTATCTTGTCGTCCCCGCGGGGAAAGGTCTTTTCCCCGCCATTCTTTACGGCCCTTGGGGATACGGAACGCGCACGGAGTTCCTGTCGGAAGCGCTGTTGTACGCTGAAGCCGGCGTCGTTTCGCTTCTCGTCGATTATCCCTGGGTCAGGCCGCTTCCGTGGCGTAAAAACGTCGGCGATTTCCGACGACCCGAATCGGACCGTGAGGCTTACATCCAGGCCGTCATCGATTTCCGGCGCGGCATCGACCTGCTGGCGTCTCGCCCGGACGTCGACGCGTCACGCATGGCTTATGTCGGCCACAGCTCCGGCGCTCAGTGGGGAGCTATTCTCTCGACCGTCGACAGGCGCGTCAAGACGGCCATTCTCATCGGCGGCGCTCCTTCAGCTGGGGATATCTACCTCAATAGCCAGGTACCGGAAATGGTGGAATTGCGCAAGCGGTTGCCGGGGGGTGCCTTGAATACATACCTGGAGATAACCGGAACGCTTGACGCGGTCCGCTTTGTCCCCTATTCATCTCCGACGCCCCTCTTGTTCCAGTTCGCCCGGGCGGAGCGTTACTTTGACGATAAGTCCATGCAGAGATATTTCCAGGCGGCCGGCAAGCCGAAAGCGGTCCGCTGGTATTGGACGGGACATGAACTTAACGATGTTCAAGCCCTTATCGACAGGTCCGCTTGGCTGAAGGACAACGCGGGATTTCCATCCCTCGGGCCGATCCTCAGACAAAGAATCATTCCATAACCGGAGGTTCCAATGTCGCGGAACTAAATTATCTTGCTGCTCGCGTCACTTTATTGGCCTCGGTTGAAAGGAGGGATTTGCTTGTGTAAAAGGATATTATGCGCTCTGTGCAAGGCCAAAGCTGAGCACTATTACACTGACGACAAGAACAAATACGGAATTAGATGTACGTTCTGCGGAGAGTACCACCTGACGGAAAGCGCAAGAATAGTCCTCGATCTCCTCTTCAACGTTGATAGAGCGATGCTGGCAGCTTATGTAAGAAGCGAAGCAAGAACTTCTGCGAATCCGCTCTTGCTTGATGATCTCGATATTTTCAAGAACTTTGTCAAGATTTTCTCTAACAGAAGGCACCCGTTCCCATGATAAGTCCTATTGAGAGCCTTGGCGAGTTCATGCTGTTCAGATGCCAGGTATGCAAAGCAATCTTTGATTGTGCAGCTGAAGTGTCGAAGGGAAACCGGCTGCCCGTCAAGCTTGATGGCACAGGCCCGGTTCGCAGCAACTTCGTCAGCATTCATCTGAAGTGTCCACGGTGCCTGGAGAAAAGGGTATTTAAGCTCTGGCTTTCAGAGAGGTAGAGGAGAATAGCCATGAGCCTACATCCAAAGTGTCGGCAAAGTCCTAGGGAGAAAAGCCTTTTGAGTATGTTTAAGTCGTTTACGAGGGCTTTATCGAAGTCCTCCTCTTCATCGGCTTTCTGCTGGATCGTTTAGCGGCGAGATGGAAACCGGCCACCTTTGCCATCAGCTAGGGTGGATAATGGGCAGCCATATCCGGCAAATTGATTGTTTGATAAGCAGATAGATTGGTCTATCCCCGAATTCACCCCTTCGCCCGGTTTGCAGGAAATCATGTCCCGTCCGATTGGCCGGGACGATTTTACCGGGGGTCTGGGCTAGATTTGGGATGAAGAACAGGAATAAGCCGCCATGACCGATTTCGTCAAGAAAAGAATCACCATCGAGGTCTTCTGGCTTTTGGCGGGACTGGCCGCCGGCACCGTCATCATTGCCGGAGTCCGGCTCTGGAACAGCTTTTATATGGAGGGCTTCGCCGCTTCGGCCGTTGGGGTATTTGCCCTCGGGCGAAGCCGAAAACCGGCCTTGATTCTGGCGGGAAACATTGCCGCAGCATCGGGCTGGCTTGCCGGGCTCCCAGTCTCAATCGCCTTGAGCGAAGGAACGGGAATCGGAGGGGGAAGCTGGCTTTTGTCCACTCTGTTTATATTCGCCATTCCGACCACCATATACCTCAAAAGGGGCAAGCCCATCCGGGCTCTCTTCATTTTTTTCGGAGGAATCGCATCCGGCGTCGTGACGGAGATCGTTCAGATACTTCCTTCCTTCGTCGAATCCTTGCAATTCTTTGATGGCCTGGATTTGTGCGTCTTATGCGCCTCCGTCTTGGTCGTTCCCTGGGTGGGTTTCCTGTTGAGAAAGGACCATATCCATGAAAAACGCGTACCGTCGTCGTGAATTTCTTGAAACAGCCCTGAAGCTCGGGGCTGGGGCTATGATTTCGTCCTGTCCTCATATCGCCTGCGAGAGAAACGAATTCCATAGGAAGGATATCGCCCGATTCTTTCCCCGGGGCGGACGGCCGCTGTTCGTCGTTCTTCGAGGGCCCCATCCCGAAAAGCTTTTATCCCGGGGCTTGGGAGCCGTTCTGGAAACCGCCGGACCGGGCCCGACCAGAAAGAAAATGTTGATCAAGCCGAACGCCACGGCCAATGAGCCTTATCCCGTCACGACGGATCCGTCCATCCTGTCTGCTATGATCGATTTTTTCAAGAAAACGGGGTTCGATAGATTCACCATCGCCGACAACCCTTCCTATCGGGGCATGATGGTCCGAAAGCTCTTCCGCGATCGGGGATATTTCCGCTTGGGCCGGACGGCCGGCGTCCGCGTACTTCCGAGAGACCCGGCGAGAACCATGAGCTATGTAAAAATGGAACTTCCGGACTCCGCGGCCAACCGCATCATCCTTGTCAACCGGGACCTCCTTTCCGCGGATCTGACCGTGAATACCGCGATTCCCAAGCGCCACCACGAGGCCGACTTTACCTGCGCCCTGAAAAACAACTTCGGCGCCGTATACGATTCAACGCGGACTCGGGCCCACTTGATAAAAGCCGGAAATCCGAACTCCGGGACGGAATTCTTCGATCGGACCATCGCGGAGTGCGCCGCCGCCGCCTCTCCCGGGCTTACCGTGGTGGATGCCCGGGCTCTGCTCGTCAAATCGGGTCCCTCGCTCAGGGCTGGTGGAGTCGTCAAGGAAGGAGTCGGGGAGATCATCATCAGCACGGACATGGTCGCCGTGGACGTTTATTGTAGCGAGCTTATGTCTCGGCATGACCCGACTTATGTGCCCGGCGAAAGGATCTCCCGGCAGCTCGCTTTCGCCGAGGCCCTTGGCTTAGGTACCTCTGATCTTTCTGCTTTGGATCTCGTTGAGATCCATTCCTGAGCCCGGATACCGCTTCGAGGCGGATCGATAACTACATCCCGCTTGGGGGAATTCACGCGATGATCCGCGCATGATGCCTTCTTCCCTTGGAGGGACCACGATCTTAAGCCCGGTGGGGGCGTTATCGGGGTGTTTTTCTTCGCGGTTCTCTTGGGCCGAAGAAGCCGGGATCTCCGGGCACGACGTGTTCTGGCCGTCCTGGTCCTTTGCCTATCGTATATCATCGCGCATGACGCCCTGCTGCCGCCTTTTTAGGGGATTCCCGCGGTTCATAGGGACCGCCTCCCCGCAAGTTTTCCTTCTCGGACCGCTGGTTTTTCTGTATATCAGGAGCTGTCTCCGTCACGGCCGAGGATCGTGGGCTGGATCTGCCGCCCATTTAGCTCCGTTTGCCGTCGCTTTAGTTATCAAGTTTTCCTTTTATCTAGCTTTCCCCGGCTCTCGCCGATTCTGTTTTCCCGTGTTTATCGCGTTTTTAAAATCTGCGAGCTGTTTATCCTGATCTCGATCGGTTATCGCGGCCTGACTCAACCGGAGACACGTTCAGCGCCCGATTCAGGTCCGAAATACGAGAAATCTTCCCTTCGCCCGATGCGGCGCGTCAGTACGCCGACAATGTGCTTGAGGTGATGAGGATCGAGGAGCCATCTCTCGAGCCCGATCTGACTCTGTCGATGTTCGCCGATTCCGCAGTGGAAGCTAAACTCTTGGCCGTGGCTTATGATTCGGATTTCGCTCCAAAACAACCTTCAATCGTGTCTTCAAAGAAATGACCGGGTCCACTCCTTCGGAGTTCAGAAAACGCTGCGTCCGAACAGAAAAAATGTCGGGAGCCGGTCATAAAGCGCGCTCCCGTCTCCGCGTGGAGAACGTGACGACTGTTCCCCGGACGGACCTGCAAGAGGGAGCTTCCGGTGTCCCTGTTTATTTTCTGAACCTAATAAGCAACTCCTGAAAGCTGAGGGAATCCAAAAGCAGCTCTTCCCCCGTGTGCCACTGATGTGACAAAACTCGTTGAAAACCGTTGAAACTAAGGGTTTACAGTTGAAAAGACATAGCTAACGGAAAACGCTGATAAACAAGAGAATAAGAAGAGCGCGCCTGGAGGGATTTGAAGCCCCGACCTTTCTATTCGAGGTCCACTACTCTACTCGCTGAACTACAGGCACGCATCGACGTCAACAATTCCACTAAGGAGAAAAACAAAGGCCTTGTTCGAAGGGCCCCTTTAGGAAAAACTATGGTAAGTTTCTGCAGCGATTAGCAGTATCCCGTCTGGGCGCGAGCCGACCAGGCGTCCCATACCCCCCTGGCATCCGCCTTCGCTGGAGCAGCGGAGCCGCCCCCTTCTGAAAGGTTCGAGCGTGCTACCCAATCTCGGCGCCACCCGGCAGATGCTGGCCGGTTAGAGAACCGGCGGGAGGATCGCCCGCTCGGGCGCCGTGATCGATGAGTGCGCCGGCGTGGCGCTCAGCGGGCGTTCCGCTCACGTCATATCCGCACAGAAGACGGGTTCCTAGGTTGGCCAGGTGCTCATGGCTAGGCGAAGCTAAGCGCCAACCGAGTCTCGTGTTTTTGTCGTGTTGAACACTAAAAAGGGCTTAAACCGGCTTATAAGGACTTAATGCCGGCACGCTGTCGATGGTCCTTTAAGTACTTGATAATCAAAGGCTATATGGGGGGAAATGAAGTGCCCCTGGCCTGACTCGAACAGGCGACACATGGATTAGGAATCCATTGCTCTATCCATACTGAGCTACAGGGGCACTCAGAGGAATTGCGCTTACTATAGCCGAATCGCCTCCGGTTTTCAATTTCCGGGGGGGGCCTTGCCGGACGTTCCGTTCAGGCACGCCCGTTGTTTTGCTCAGTGTTTCCGTTTTGCCTTTTTCCTCTGGCACTTGGGGCAGAAGTGGCTGCTCCGCCCCCCAAGCCGCGTCATCCTAACCGGCGTGCCGCATAAAACGCACGGCTCCCCTTTCCGGTCGTAGACCTTGTGGAAAAACTGGAAGTTTCCAGCTTTTCCCTCAGCATCGCGATAATCCTGGAGGGTCGACCCTTTCTCGGCGATGGCCAGCGTGAGGATCTTCTTCATGGCATCAAAGAGCCGCTCAACCGCCTGCTTCCCGAGCGTTGAAGCCGGCGTCTCCGGATGGATCCGGGCGTCGAAGAGCATTTCGTCGGCGTAGATGTTGCCGATCCCGGCGATCACCGTCTGGTCGAGGAGCAGAGATTTGATCCGTCCTTTTCTCCGTCCCAAGATGGCCGCGAATTCCGCAAGTCCGACGTCGAGCGGCTCGGGCCCGAGGCAGGCGAGCTCGCTGCATACCGTCTCCGGGATGCCTTCGACGCAGAGGAGGAAGCCGAATTTCCTGACGTCGCGGAATCTCAACTCGTCGGTGCCGTCTTCGAAGCTCACGGCGAGGCGCGTGTGCTTGTCCCGCGCCTCCCCCCTGCCCGCGAACAGAAACTGCCCGGTCATCTTGAGATGGAAGACGAGCGTCCGGCCGCCTTCGCACTCGATGAGGAGCATCTTGCCCCGCCGCCTTACCCCGAGGACGCGCCTGCCCCTCAGCGCCTCGAGCCCCTCTTGCCCGCCTCTCCGGAGCAGGGGCAGGTAGATGAGCTCGACCGCGGCGACAACGCGTCCCCGGACCGCGGGTTCGAGCGTCCGAGCGATCGTTTCGACTTCGGGCAGTTCGGGCATGCCGTATATCATAGCGGGTGAGGAAAGAAGGGGTCAAATCTTAAATCTTATACTTTTTAGCCTTGCCAGGACGTGATTTCCGGCCGTGGGTTCCAAAAGTATAAGATTTAAGATTTGACCCCTTCTTATTTTTCCATTAAGATGCCCTCTTATGAAAATCAAGGGCATCCTCGCCATGATCTTGGGGTGGGCCGTTCCCGGCCTCGGTCACGCCATCCAGAAGAGGTACGTCCGGGCCCTCCTCATTTTCGTCTCGATCTTCGCCATGACCGGCATCGGGCTGGCCATGGGGGGCCGCGTGTATCCCTTCCAGACCGACAACCCCCTGACCATCCTGGCCTTCTTCGCCGACCTCGGCAACGGCCTGTTCTACGTCCTGGCCCGCGTCCTCGGCCGGGGCGGGGGCGCGCTCGAACGGGCGACGTTCGAGTTCGGGACCGCCTACATCGCCGGGGCGGGGCTGCTCAACTTCCTCGTCGCCCTCGACGCCTACGACATCGGAGCGGGAAAGAAATCATGATCTTCGAAAGCCACCTCCTGTCGATGGTCGTCTACGCGTTCTTCGTGTCGCTCGTCCTGGCCCTCATCCGCCGCCCGGACACCAAGACCCGCATCCGCTACGGCCTGCTCCTCTTCGCCGTCATGACGGCCGGCGCCCTGGCCTTCGGCTGGTTTATGTTCCTGTTCATCAAGCGATAAACGGCCGGTACCCTAGCCCGGGGAAACGGGGACGCCAAGACCATGATCGAGCTCTTTCACATCTGGAAACAGTACCAGAAGCCGTACTGGGCGCTGTCCGATGTCTCCATCCAGATCCACGACTGCGACTTCTACTTCATCACCGGCCCTAGCGGGTCGGGCAAGACGACCCTCCTCAAGACGATCTTCCGGGAAACCCTGCCGACCGAGGGCCAGATCCTCATCAAGGGCGTCAACATCCTCAAGATCCCCGACAACCGGATCTACACCCTGCGGCGGACGATGGGCATCGTCTTCCAGGACTTCCGTCTCATGTTCCACCGGACGGTGTTCGATAACGTCGCCGTGCCCCTCCAGGTGATCGGCGTCGGCCGCAAGGAGATCCGGCGGCGCGTCTTCAGCACGCTCCAGAAGGTCAACCTCCACCAGAAGATGTGGGAGCTGCCCTCGCGTCTGTCCTACGGCGAACAGCAGCGGGTGGCCATAGCCCGGGCCGTGGTCAACAACCCGAAGATCATCCTGGCCGACGAGCCGACCGGCAACCTCGACCCCGAGCTCGCCTTCGAGATCATCACCCTGTTCAAGGAGATCAACCGGCAGGGCGCGACCGTCATCATCGGCAGCCACGACAGGGAGCTCATCCGCCATTTCGGGAACAACATCCTGTTCCTCCAGAAGGGCAAGATCATCGGGAAGGAAGCGCACGCGTGATCGAGAAGCTGAAGTTCTTCCTGGCCGTCACGGGGAACAACCTCTGGCAGTTCAGGACGCGGAATATCTTCAGCGTGACCATCATCTGCCTGTCCTTCCTCACCGTCGGCATCTTCATGTCGCTCTCCAACAACCTCCGGGCCACGGCCCGGGAGCTGTCGAACAACATGACCGTGGCCTTCTACCTCGACAAGAGCCTGTCCGCGGCCGCAGTGGACGCCGTGCGCCAGGAGATTGGCCGGCCCGGGTTCGTCGAGAGCGTCAAGGTGGTGACACCCGACGAGGCCCTGGAGAGGTTCCGCGCCGGCTTCCCGGAACTCGCCGATATCGTGGCCGGCCTCAAGGCCAACCCCTTCCCCCCGTCGATCGAGCTGAGGGTGAACGCCAGGGCCTCCGCGTCGAAGGAGGTCGTCGCCTTCGTCGACTCGATGAAGACCCGCCCCGGCGTCACCGACGTCCTCTTCAACCGGGATTGGGTGGAGAAGATGCAGGGCTTCAGCCGCCTGGCTGGGGCCATCGGGGCGTTTCTCGGCGGCATCCTCATCCTGACGTCCTTCTTCATCATCTCCAACGTCGTCAAGCTCAATGTTTTCTCCCGGAAGAACGAGATCGAGATCCTCCGGCTCGTCGGCGCGACCAATCTTTTCATCCGCATCCCCTTCTGGCTCGAGGGCATCACCCTGGGATTCCTCGGCAGCCTTCTCTCGCTCGGCCTCCTGTTCATCGTCATCAACCTCTTCCCGGTCTACCTCGGCGCCTCGCTCGGCGCCCTCCAGGAGCTCCTCCGATTCCGCTATCCCGACCTGACCCAAGCCGTCATCCTCCTCTGCGGCGGGGCGGCGACCGGCTTCATCGGCAGCGCCACCTCGGTTTCCAAGTTCCTCAAGGTGTAAGAAGGGGGGGGCAGAGGGGGTCAAACCTTAATTCTTATACTTTTTATCGGTTAGCCAGCCTCATCTTTTCGTATAAAGCTCTAAAAAGTATAAGAATTAAGGTTTGACCCCTTCTTATTTGACACTCCGGGGGGATTATCTTAAAATCGGGCCAAATGGCGTCCCTGGGTCAGACCCTCAAGGAAGAGCGCGAAGCGCGCAACATCTCCATCGAAGAGATCGCGGCGGCCACGAAGATCGTTCCCCGCTACCTCGAAGCCCTGGAGGCCGACCGCCTGGACATCATGCCCGGCGGGTTCTTCATCAGGGGGATCATCCGCACCTACGCCCGCTTTCTTGGACTCGACGGGGACGATGTCCTAGCCAGGTACAAGACGGCCGGGCTCGTCGCGGAGCCCGAACGCAAGCGGCACTCCTTCCTGAAGCCCGCGCCGGAATCGGCCCCGCGGCTCGCGCCGATCCCCCCGTCTGAGCCGGCTCTCTCTCCCGTCCCGAAGGCCGCACCAGAACTTGTCTTCGAGCCGGTACCGGACCCCAAGCCCAAGCTCTCTCCCGCCGCGCGGAAGAGGATCTTCGCTTGGGCTTGGCGCGGGGCTGCCGCAGTTCTAGTCATCGCCGTCCTCGTCGTCCTGTGGTCGTCCCGGCGGCCCCGCCGGCCCCAGGCCCAAAACGAGACCGCCGAGCCCGCGACCATCGTCACCCAAACCGTCCTTCCCCCCCCCCAGAGGACGGAGCCCGCTTCCCCTCCCCTATCCGCGCCCGCGCCCGAACCTCAGCCCGCCGTCGGGGAAGTCTGGAAGGGCGTCACGATCGAGATCTCGTTCCAGGCCGAGACCTGGATCCAAGTTTATACGGACGGCGTCCTGAAGGTCGACGGCCTCTTCCCCGCGGGCGCCACGGCCCAGGCCCAAGCGGACGAACAGCTCCTCATCCACGTCGGCAACGCCGGGGGATTCACCTTTCTCCTGAACGGGAAGCCGGCCAAGCCCCTCGGCCGGGCCGGGCATGTCCTGACGGACATCAAGATCACGCCTAACAACTACAAGGATTTCCTCGAGGGCCAATCGCCCGGCCCGCCGGCCGGCTGACGTCCCGCCTCATGCCCTTGAGCGCCTGAACCCATGCCCACCGACCAGGCGGAAGCCATCGTCCTGCGGACGACGAACGTCGGCGACCAGGACAAGATCGCCGTCTTCTTCTGCCGGGACAAGGGCGTCCTCCGCGGCGTCGCCAAGGGCGCCCGGAAGTTCGGGAACCGCTTCGGCAGCAGCCTCGAACCCATGTCCGTCGTCCGCGTCTTCTATTACGAGAAGGAGCGGCGCGACCTGGTCACGGTCTCGGGCTGCGACCTCATCGAGTCGTTCTTCGAGATCCAGACGGAGCCGGGGACAGCGTTCCTCCTGACCTACTTCGCCGAGATCATCGAGGAGTTCGCCCCGGCCAGGGCCCGAGAGGAGGTCCTCTACCGGCTCCTCCTGTCCGTGCTCCGCTGTCTGAAGGATGGCGGCGACCGGGACTTCGCGGCCGCCTATTTCGAGGCCTGGTTCCTCCACGCCAACGGCCTTCTTCCGGACCTCTCCGGCTGCCGAAAATGCCGGAAGCCCCTCCCCCCCGGCTGGCTCGCCCCCAAGAAAGACGGGGCTTTCTGCCCGGATTGCGCCCCTCTCAAGAAAGAAGAGGTGCCCGCCAAAGCGCAGGCCTTCCTCCTCTGGGCGCGCAAAAACCCGCCGCCGGGGAGATGCGCCCCGCCGTTCACGCCGGACGACGTCGCCAAGATCAGGAAGACGCTCCAGGCCATGATCGTCTACCACATGGAGCGGGAACCGCGGACTCTGCACTTCCTCAAGGCGAAATAATCCGGATTTTGCTATAATTGATGGAACAAAATCGAGGAACGAGAAGTTGAATGATCGCGGTTCCGGAATGACCGAGGAGGCTCCATTGAAAAAAGCTGTGCGGATCCTGGCTGTCCTCATTTTCGCGGTGTCCCTGTCGGCACAGCTGAGAACGGGAAACGTCCACGGCAAGATCTCGGATAAGGAGGGCAAGCCCCTCGCCGGGGTCAGGGTGACCCTCTCGAGGCCTCAGGCCGCCGATCAGAAGACCGTCACCGGCGTTTCAGGTATCTACCGGTTCCCGTCGGCTTTTCCGGGCACGGATTACACCGTCAAGGCCGAGCTCGCCGACTTCAAGACCGTCAGCCGGGCCAACGTCGTCGTCATGATCGGCGGAAGCTCCGCGGTCGACCTCGTCCTCGAGGCCGGCAAGCCCGAGGAACAGGTCAACGTGACCGCCGCCGCCCCGGCCATCGACCGGAGGAAGATGACGGCGGGAGCCCATTTCGGCTGGACCGAACTGCAGACCCTGCCCACGGCCCGCGACCCCTGGGTGATCGTGCAGCTTGTCCCGTCGGTCATGCTCGACCGCGAGAACGTCGGCGGCAACGAATCGAGCCAGCAGTCCGCCTTCGTGGCCAAGGGCGACAACGCGAACGGCGCCGCGAACGTCTGGACGGTCGACGGCGTCGACGTCACCGACCCCCTGGCCCTCGGCACTTCGGCAATCAACTTCGACTTCGACGCGATCGACGCGATCGCCGTCACCACGGGCGGCGCGTCCGACGTCGCCCTGCAGACGGGCGGCATCGCCCTGAACCTGGTCACTCGACGGGGCGGCAACAAGATCAGCGCGGCGGCCCGGTTCTACCTGACCGACGGCGCCTTCCAGAGCGACAACCTGACCTCCGCGCTCCGGTCCGAGGGCATCGCCAATACCAATAGGATCCAGCAGATCAGGGATTTCGGGGCCAACGCCGGCGGCCCCATCATCAAGGATAGGATCTGGTGGTGGGGAGCCTACGGCGTCCAGGATTCGTTCACCTATACGATCTACGACTTCCAGGACCGGACGCTCTTCAGCAATTACAGCTTCAAGCTCAACGCCCGGCCCATCAACGGGAACCGATTCGAGGCGTTGTTCATCACGTCCTCTAGGGAGAGATTCGGCGCGAACGCCTCGACGGCCAAGCTGGAGGGCGACCACCAGACGGGCCGCTATCGCCTGGGCAGCCCGATCTTCAAGCTCCAGGACGAGCAGACCGTCGGGAACGATTTCTTCATGTCCGTGAAATTCTCCTACAACAACACCGGGGCCAGCACGCGGCCCATGATCGACGAGGACTTGTCGGATCCCGTGACTTACGATGTCGGCAACGGAATTTATGTCCCCTTCTCTTACGCCTACGGCCGGTCCTGGGACTCGCGCATCGAGACCCGGACGAAGAAGGACTTCCAACTCACGGCCACCCTTTACCGCGATTCCCTGTTCGGCATGGCCCACGAGATCAAGGGGGGCTTCGAATTATCGGACAGGACCGCGGCCAGCGAGTGGGGCTTCTCCCAGAACTTCGAGGTTTTCAGGAATTTCGTCGATCCGATGATCGACCTGGGCGAAGGGCTGGTCGTTCCGCCGCCGGACTGGCAGTACATCCAGTTCGGACGAGAGAACCGCGAGCTCGCCTTGGCCAAGCGGGCCTCGGGCTACCTCCAGGACACGATCGCCAAGGGCCGGCTCACGCTGACTTTGGGGCTTCGCTACGACTACCAGGTCCCGTCCACGGGCGCTTACACCCTGGCGACGGTGATGCCTTCGAACGCGGCCTGGTCGGCCGTCTTTGAAACAGGCTCGCTGAACGCCCTCGGCACGTCCCTCCCGCCGATCGCGGTCAAAGCCGTCAAGCCGAAATACCAGTGGAGCACCTGGTCGCCCCGGATCGGGCTGAGCTGGGACATCTCGGGCGACGGCCGGACCGTGGCCAAGCTTGCCCTGTCCCAGTACGGCGACGTCATGAGCGCCGGCGCCAACACCCCCCGGCCGCTTGGCCTCGGCGGCGGCCTGGGCTTCTGGTGGAACGACACGGACGCCGATAACAGGGTCGCCCTCGACGAGATCTTCTGGCAGTATTCCTCCGTGCACCCCGATTCCCCCTATGAGCTGTACGGCCTCTTCGATGCGGCCGGCCAGCCCAGCGAGGCGGCCGAGGCGGCGCTCGAGGGTGGTTTCGAAAGCGACGCCTATCTCGCCGGCAATTATTGGGACTACGACTGGTCGGACCGCAGGGCGGTCAACTACGACAACCTGACGACCTTCTACCGCAGCGACATCGATCCCGAAGCGAAAAACGTCAAGACCTCGCCCCGGACGCGGGAGATCATGCTCGGCCTCGAGCGGGAGCTCCGCCCCGACCTCATCGCCTCCGTCACCGCCACGTTCAGGCGCTACGACAACTTCGATTGGGCTAAGCTCTATTATCCGGCCGATATCTATCCCGGGACACCCGACCTGGTGATCGATAACACCCGGCAGTGGTACACGGTCGCCGGGACGATCCCCGGGGCGGTCACGATCGACGAAGAGAGCTTCGACATGGGAGACGCCGCCGGCAAGCCCTGGTACCTGCCCATCGCCGAGTTCCCGGGCGAGACGCCCTACCGCATGGTCGACAAGAGCACGTCCTTCCGGACGTACTTCGGACTCGACCTCGCCGTCACCAAGCGGCTGGCCAAGCGCTGGTTCCTGAACGCCTCGGTCACGCTCCAGGACCAGCGCGCCCACTGGGGCGATTCCTACATCGACCCGACGAACAAGTGGGCCTTCGACGGCAAGCCCTTCGGCAACTGGGGCGGCGGGGCGGGCGGGAAGATCTCGGTCCAGATGTATGCCCGCTGGATGGCCAAAGTCACCGCCCTCTACCAGCTTCCCCTGGGCATCAACGTTTCGGCAACGTTCCTCGCCCGCGAGGGCTGGAAGATCCCGACCTACGTCACGCTCGCCTACGCCGGCGACGACCCCTGGCCGGGCCTCGTCAAGTCCAACACCGTCTTCGTCCAGGCGACGACGAAGGACAGTCTGCCCGTTTTCCACAACCTGACATTCCGGATCGAGAAGAAGATCACCATCGGTTCCGGCAAGATGGTCGTCATGGCCGACGTTTTCAACGCCCTCAATTCGGCCATCGTCAACAGAGCCTATGACGCCTATTACGGCACGTACTACATCAACACCGGGGAGTCCTCGGCCAATCCCTTCAACCGCCTCTATAACGAAATCCTCAACCCGCGAGTCTGGCGGTTCGGGCTGCGCTTCGAGTTCTGAGGACCGGCGGCCAAAAGAAAAGCCCGCCCCGGCCACGGCCGGGACGGGCTTTTTTGTTGCGCGAGTTAACGGTGCCCGTTATAAGCGTTATTTAAAGAACACGGACAGGCCGACGAGGATCTGGTGGATGGTGCCGGTCTCGTCGTAATCGGGGCTGAAATCATCTTTCCAGCTGTAGCGCAACAGACGGTATTCGGCCCGAATGGCGGCGATATTCCCCAGGAGGTACTTGACGCCGGCGAGCCCGCCGAAAGCCGTGGACTTATCGCCGCTGCTGCCTTCCACCCAGCCCATGTAGGGGATGCCGTTCCCGAATCCCACGCTCCCGCCGATGAAGGGGACGAATTTCCCAGAGGTTTTAAAATGGTAGGCGAGATTGGCCCCCAGGAAATAGGCCATGTCCCCCTTGTCCTCGCCGATCGGGATGGTCATGATGACCTCGGGTTCGATCTGGAGCCCCTTCCATACGAACCAGCCGAAGCGTATCGGGACGTTCAAAACGGTCCAGCTGCCCGAATAGCCGTCCGAATATTCATACTTGATGCTGAAGAAACTAACCGCGGTGCCCAACTCGAATTTCTTTCCGGGGACGGGCTGGCTCAAGGCGAATGTCGTGCCCAGGAAAAGCAGAACGGCTAAAAACACGCATACTTTTTTCATCAGGACTCCTTTCATAGAAGATAAGTGTTTCTCATGACCTGGCCCGGATGCTTGGGGATGATTTTTATCGCCTCTATTTTCACCTCTCATGTCGCGGCTTTTTTCTCCCTGCCCGATGATATAACAGGCAGCTAGCTTATTTTGACCGAGACCGGGTGTTTCTGTCAAGCTCCCTCGAGAAGGAGACTGCGGAAGGGCTATTTCTTGATGGTCGATATGAACGCTTCGACCTCGGGGATGCCGCCCTGGAAGATGAGGTAGCCGTTGGACGGCTCGCGCTCCGTCGTCTCGCCGGCTACGGGCGTCAGCATGATCCGACGGACCTCCTCGACGTCGGTCGTCCGGCCCAGGGCCCAGGCCAGCTTGACGTAAGCGACCTCGGGCAGCATGTTCGCGGCCGGGATGACGCCGAGCTCCATCATGTCGCGGCCGGTGTCGTAGACGTACATCTGGACGTAGCCCCAGAGCGTCTGAACGGTCATGTAGACGGCGATGCCCTTTTCCCGGGCCCTCGCCAGCGCGGGGTAGAGCGGCTTGTTGACGTGGCCGAGGCCCGTTCCGGCGATGACGATGCCCCGGTAGCCGTTGTCGATGAGCGAGTCGACGATGTCCGGCTTCATGTTCGGGTAGTAGTAGACGATCGAGACCTTCTCCTCGAACGAGGTGTCGATCTTGACGTTCCGGTCGGCGCGGCGCCGCTTGTAGTCCTGGCGCAGGGGCGTGATCTTGTCGCGGCTGACCATGGCGATGGGGATGTCGCCGATCGTCCGGAAGGTCGAACGGTAGCTCGAGTGCATCTTGCGGACGCGCGTTCCCCGGTGGAGCAGCCCGTACGTGTCCGAGGTCGGCCCGAACATGCAGACCATGACCTCGGCGATGTCGCTCTCGGCCGCGGTCTTGACGCTGTGCATGAGGTTGAGGGCGGCGTCGGAGGAGGGCCTGTCCGACGAGCGCTGGGAGCCGACCATGACGATGGGCACGGGCGAATCCTGGACCATGAACGACAGGATGGCCGCGGTGTGGTGCATGGTATCCGTGCCGTGGCCGATGACGATGCCCTGGACGCCCTTCTCGATCTCGCGGCCGATGGCCTTGGCCGTGGCGATGTACTGCTCCGGGCCCATGTTCTCGCTGAAGACGCCGAAAAGCTTCTCGGTCTCGAGGTTGCAGATGTCGGCGAGCTCGGGCACCGAGCCGTAGAGCTCGCCCGGCGAAAAGGCCGGGATGACGGCGCCGGTCCGGTAGTCGAGGCGGCTGGCGATCGTCCCGCCCGTGCCGAGGAGCTTGACCTTGGGCTTGGCCGGATCGAAGGGGAACTCCTTCTCGGGGATCTTGTAGTGCGCTTCCTTGCGGCCGCTGATGGTGACGGCCTCGATCGAGCGGGCCAGCAGGCCGATGTTGTATCCCGAGCGGAGCTTGATGACGACGTAGCGGGGATCGGCGGTCTCGGAGCGCGGCAGGATGATGCCGGTGTAGGCGCCGCGGGAGGTCTTGATCTCGACGTCGCTCCAGACCATGGCCCCGAAATTCTTGAGCGTGTCCAGGGCCTCGCCCCGGTAGCCCTTGTAGGAGTCGTCGCCGGCCATCAGCATCTCTCCTCGGCGGCGGACCGGACGCGCTCGACGACGGCCGCGCCCTCGACGCGGCCGCGCAAGGCCGTCATGACCAGGCCCATCAGGACGTGGGCCTTCTTAGCCGGATTGTGGACCTTCATCGCCCGGAGCGCGGCGGACGACGCCTGGACCTGGGCATAGATCTCGGTTTCCGTGGCCGGCCGGATCTCGCCGGCTTCGGGCAGCGGCTCGCCGCGGGCGGCCTTTTCCATCAAGGCCAGGACTCCGTCCCGGGAGATCTTCCTGTCCCTGAACAGGGCGAATATTTTACGGAGGGCCTCCTCGCCGATCGTCCTCGGGTCCAAGCCCTTCTTTTTCAGCCGTTTGCGGAACTGGACGAGGGCCACGGCGGCGTCCACCGCATCGACCTTCAAGTCCTTGACCAGGACTTCGTAAAGGCCGGCCAGGCGTGACACGGCCAGGGGCTCGACGACGTCCGAAGGAAGGCCGAGCTCCCGGTACCAGGCTTCCCGCGTCCAGATCGGGACAGGAAGGCGTCGCCGGATCGAATCCAGCCGCTCCTCGGTAACCTGCTTCGGCGGCAGGTCCGTGTCCGGATACATCCGGTTCGGTCCGGGCAGGATGCGCTCGAAGCCGTTGGTCCCGTCGCGGAGGGCCTGGCGCGTCTCGGAAGGGACGCCGATCGCGGCTTCCTTGGCCCGGATGGCGACCTCCTGGGCCCCGGTGCGGACGTCCTCGGGACCTCCCCAGACGACGACGAGCGTGTCGTTACTGGTCGCTTTGACGGCCTTGAGGATGGCCTGCCACTCGGCGCTCGAGATCGTCTCGGAGGGGCTGTCGGAGTGGACGATATTGGGCAGCTTCGTCAAGCAGGCGACGACGCGGACGCGGTCGGAGACCTCCCGCGAGAAGCGCGTATTCGTCTGTGTCTGCCAGTTGAGCAGGTCCCGGAAGCCGCGCAGGACGACGCACGAGGCGACGAGGCCGGCGTCGAGCGCGTCGCGGATGGGGTGATAGCTCGTCTTTTGGAGGAGGCGCGTGACCTCCTCGGTTTCGGCCTTGAAGCTCTCCGGGGTGATGCCGCGGCCGCGGAGCTCCTCGCGAAGCCTGAGTAGGTTCCATTGGCGCATCGCTTCGTGGTAGGTCAGGAGCGGGATACGCGGGATGCGCGGCACGCCCTTGATCTCGACGCGCGTGCCGCCGCGGACGCTGACGTTGACGTCCTCGCGGGCGGCCCCCATGCCGGTGCGGACGTTCCCGGTGCTGCGGACGAGGCGGCGGCAGATCTGGGCGACCTCGGCCACCTCCTGGGGCGTCCGCATGTCGGGCCCGGTCACGGTCTCGATGAGGGGCATGCCCAGGCGGTCGGTGAGGTAGGTCCGGCGGTGGCCGACGTCGCTGACCTCGCGGCAGGCGTCCTCCTCGAGGCCGAGCTGGACGATCGAGATGCGGCGGTTCTTGTAAGGGATGGAGCCGTTGACGCCGACGATCGTCGTCCGCTGGAAGCCGGTCGGGATGCTGCCGTCGAGGTACTGCTTGCGGGCGATGTGGAGCTCGTCGACCAGGTTGAGGCCGTAGAGCAGGGCGATGCCGAGGGCGTGGTCGAGGGCCGGCTCGTCGATCATGAACGGCGGCGTGTCGTCCATCTCGTAAGTGCAGACCGTCTCCCGGTTGATCCGGTAGATGATCTCCTTCTTCGTCTTGAACTCCATCAAGGCCGTGCCGTCGTACTCGCCGAGCTCGGACAGGGTCGGACGCATGTGACGGAGGATCTCGGCGTCGTACTTGTCGCTGTAGCGGCCGGCCGGGCAGCGGCAGAAGAGCTTTTTCTCGGTCAGGAGCTGCTGATGGATCTCGAGGCCGGAGCGGAATCCGACCTCGGCGTAGTCGGCTTCGGTCATCTCGGCGAACGGCTTGAACTGGAATTGATATTCGCTCATAAGTACGGCCCGTCCTCCGGGGACAAGAGCGGCATTATAGCACAAAAACATGATTGATTTTTGCCGGGACTTGTGTAAAATATCCCTTTTCCGAGGCGTCGGGGGGCCTGTTCGGGCCGCCGATAAGCGCTTATTCACTTCGTTTCGAGGAGATACAGATGAACATCCTGGGTCTGGCCCGTCACGGGTTGAACTCGTTCGAGCAGATCGCCGTCATGGGCGTCATGCTGACGGCCTTCATCAGCCTCTGGTACGCCTGGATGCTGCGCAAGGTCGTTCTCAAGAAAGACAAGGGCACGCCGAAGATGCAGGAGATCTGGAACGCCATCCGCATCGGCGCCGACAGCTACCTGAAGACGCAGCTGCGCAAGATCCTGCCCATCGTCGGCGGACTGACGGTGGCCTTGTTCCTCAGCGTCTACGTCGTCCCGGCCAGCCGCGAGGCCGTGGCCGAATTCGGCGCCAAGAGCGCCCAGATCATCGTCGCCATCGGGCGGACGATCGCCTTCATCATGGGCGCGAGCTTCTCCCTCCTCGTCGGCCAGCTGGGCATGCGCATGGCCATCCAGGCCAACGTCCGGGCCGCGGCGGCCGCCAGGCGGGGCTTCAATGAAGCCCTGTCCATCGCCTACTACGCCGGGACGATCACCGGGATGCTGACGGACGGCCTGGGCCTCTTCGGCGGCACGCTGATCTTCATCGTCTTCGGCACGGCCGCGCCCGACGCCCTGCTCGGCTTCGGCTTCGGCGGCACGCTCCTCGCCCTGTTCATGCGGGTCGGCGGCGGCATCTACACCAAGGCGGCCGACGTCGGCGCCGACCTCGTCGGCAAGGTCGAGAAGGACATCCCCGAGGACGACCCCCGCAACGCGGCCGTCGTAGCCGACCTCGTCGGCGACAACGTCGGCGACTGCGCCGGCATGGCCGCCGACATCTTCGAGTCCTACGAGGTGACCATCGTCTCCGCGCTGATCCTGGGCCTGGCCCTTATGGCCATCGACCCGTCGCACGCCTTGAAGTGGATCGTTTATCCACTCATCATCCGAGCGATCGGCGTCATCTCCTCGATCCTGGGGACGTTCACCGTCCCGATCTGGGAGCGCTTCCCGATCAAATTCCTCCGGGCCAAGGACGCCGAGGAAGCCATGTTCCGGTCTTATGAAGTATCGAGCGTCAACACCATCATCTGGTCGTTTCTCGTGGCCGTCCAATACGCCCACGACTGGCGGCTGGCCATGCTGACCTCGGTCGGAGTCGGGCTGGCCGTGGCCTTCAACCCGCTTACGTCATACTTCACCTCGACCCGAAAGGGGCCGGTCAAGGAGATCGTCAAGTCGACCAAGACAGGGCCGGCCACGACCATCCTGTCGGGCTTGGCCGTAGGGATGGAGTCGAGCGTTTGGGCCGTCGTCATCATCGCCATCAGCTTCATGGTCGCCCTGGCCCTCTACAGCTCGGCCGGAGCGCTCTACGTCCTCTACGCCGTGGCCATGATCGGCATCGGCATGCTCAGCCACACGGGCAACAACGTGGCCATGGATTCCTACGGACCGATCTCCGACAACGCCAACGGCATCGCCGAGATGGCCTGGCACGACCAGTGCGACGAGGAGACGGTCAAGGCCCGCCAGATCATGGCCGACCTCGACGCCGTCGGGAATACGACCAAGGCCATCACCAAGGGTATCGCCATCGCTTCGGCGGTCATCGCGGCGGTCAGCCTT
>Ga0154897_1084_pt1 | contig 18288 bp, 17 predicted proteins | sample Rifle2008BG19ft_FD_105869 | JGI IMG/M metagenome (GOLD analysis project Ga0154897, IMG submission 105869) | Candidatus Aminicenantes bacterium RBG_19FT_COMBO_59_29
GCCCTTTTACCAGAAGGGGATCCCGGTCGTATCGTTTCACTCCAACGGCCCCCATCTCCACTATCATCAGACCGGAGACACCATCTTCCGCATCAACCCGGACATGCTGGCCGACGTGGCGCGGCTCGCTTTTCTGGCGGCCCAGTCGAGGGCGGATCGCTAGCTCGCCCGGCTCGGTCAGCGAAACGAAACCGGGACTGGCGATATAGAATAGGAGGACTGGTCGCAAGCACATGATGGCAGCCGGAGTGCAGTTCAGGATCCAGCGCGGGAGAAGAAGGAAATGGCTTCTGCTCGGCCTTATAGCCGCGGCCTTTGCCGTCATCATCCTCATCGTCCTGACCCAGTTCGATAGGAAAACAGAGGAGCCGTCCCCGGTCAAAACGGCTGTCTTTTCCACTCCGGCCGCGTCGAACCCCGATTTGGCCGAATACAGAGTAAAAATACGCCCCGGTGACACCATCGGAAAAGTTCTCGCTCGCTATGGGTTCTCGGCGGCCGACATCCAGGTTTTATATGATCAGGTCAAGCCGGTCTTTGACCTCCGCCGCCTCCGAGCCGGTCAGCATCTTCGTCTCTTTGCGGATCCGTCTGGCGCCGTGGTCCGCCTCGAGTACGATATCGATGATTTCAACTACCTGTCCGTGGAGAAAAAGGAAGACCTGTTCCGGGCCGGCCTCAATGCCCGTCCGGTGGAAACCCAAACCGGGGTGATCTGGGGCTCGATCGATGAAAGCCCCATCCTGGCCTTCAACCGACTCGGCGAGCAGGATTCCCTGGCCCTGGATTTCGCCGACCTGTTCGGCTGGGACGTCGATTTCTATATCGACCTCAGGCAGGGGGACAGCTTCAAGGTCATATTCGAGAGAAGGTTCCTCGAAGGCGAGTTCATCGGGTACGGGAGGATCCTCGCCGCCGAACTCAGCAACCAAGGCCGGGTGCTCCAGGCATTTGCCTATGTTGCGCCCGATACCCAGAGACTCGGACACTATGACGCCGAAGGGAAATCCCTGGAAAAGGAGTTCAGGAAGTCTCCGATCAAGTGGGCCCGGATCACCTCCCGCTTCAGCAGCAGCCGGCTCCATCCGATCCACAAGGTCTACAGGGCCCATTACGGAGTGGACTACGCGGCCCCTGTTGGGACGCCGGTCCAGTCCACGGCCGACGGGACGGTGACCTTTGCCGGCTGGAACGGGGCCTCGGGACGTATGGTCAGGATCAGGCACAAGAACGCCTATGAGACGATGTATCTCCACCTGCGGAGCTTCGGGCCGGGAATTCGCTCCGGAGCCCGCGTGAAGAGCGGCGATATCGTCGGCTACGTGGGCTCCTCGGGAGATTCAACCGGCCCCCACCTGGACTACCGCATCACACGCAATGGGAGTTACCTGAACCCGCTCAGCGCCAAGTTCGATCCCGTCAGGCCTCTCGGAGAAGAGCATCTGGCCGAATTCAAGCAAGCGATCGAAAAATACCAGCTGCTTTTATCCGAACCTCTGGCTTTTATCGGCGGCAGTTTTTTCTGAGCGAGACGTCCACGGCGTGAAACCCCCCGGGCCTCCCCTCGTCGGCACGGCCGCGGGATTGACGGCAAGGCGGCAGCAGAATAGTATGGAAGCGATGAAGAACAAAAGGTCCTCATGGTCCAAGAAGCCTTTTCCCACCGTTGATATCGTCATCGAGATCGACCGGGAAGACGGCCGGCCGGGCATTGTCCTTATCGAGAGAAAGAACCCCCCCCACGGCTGGGCTCTTCCGGGCGGCTTTGTGGACTATGGCGAATCTCTTGAGGAAGCGGCGGTCCGGGAGGCCAAAGAAGAGACGTCTCTCGATATTGAACTGCTCGGGCAGCTCCACACCTATTCAGACCCTGCCCGCGACCCACGCTTCCACACGATCACCACGGTTTATGTCGCCAGGGCAAAAGGCCGGCCCCGGGCCCAAGACGATGCCAAGAAGATCGGAATCTTCACGGTCGATGACCGGCCGCGTCCGCTGGCCTTTGACCACGAAAAGATCCTCGAGGACTATCTGCGGAAAAAGGGAACCCATGGAAGACGAAACCAAGCCAAAAGCCGATAAGGACCTGAAGCTCCGGGAGCTGACCAGGGTGATGGGTCCCGTCGAGGCCGAGGTCATCAGGAACTTCCTGGAGAGCCAGGGGATTTCCTGTATCCTGCGCGGACAGATGGTCCAGTCCATCTATCCCTTCTCCGTCGACGGGATGGGAGAGCTCAGGGTCATGGTTACCGAGGACGACTATCCCCTGGCTCAAGAGCTCCTGGCTCAACTTCCTCAGCCTGAAGAAGAATAGGGCCGCCAGCGGTCCCCAACCCTCCCTTCTCATCATCTAGTCTATCAACTATATATAGATATTTTTTTTATTATTTTGCTTGACAAAGCATTTATGCTCCCCTATATTCTAGGCGAAACGGGATAAATTGGGATAAAACGGGACACATGTTGATAGGCAGCTACACCGCGAAAATTGACCGCAGCGGGCGGATTAAGATCCCTGAAAAATTCCGCACCGCCATCGAGCAGGATTACGGCAAGGACGTTTTCATCACATCCCTGACCGACGAAGCCGTGCAGATCTACCCGTTATCGGTCTGGGAAAAGATGACCGGAGTGGCCAAGGAAGGCGCTCTCCATCTCCGGCCGGACGTCCGTCGCTTCCTCCTTCGCGTCAACCGCAAGGGCGCAAAACATGAAATCGATTCGAAGGGCCGGGTCCTTCTCAACTCGTCCCTGCGGGGGACGGCCAGGCTCCTTGAGGAAGTGGAGGTCATCGGCCTGAACAATCATTTGGAAGTCTGGAACAGAGAGGTTTTGGACGAAAAACTCGAAAAGAAACCGCTGACGGATGAAGATTTCGAGAACATCGCCAATCTCATCCCCCGCGGGAAATCGGAATGATTGAAAGAGGACATGTTCCTGTCCTTCTCAACGAGGTCCTTGAGCATTTGGACAGCGCCCGGGAAGGAACCTACATCGACGGCACCATCGGACTGGCCGGCCATGCCGTCGAGATCCTGAAAAGAAACCCCCGCGCCGCCCTCATCGGCCTGGATGTCGACGAACTCGCCCTGGACCGGGTGAAGGAGACCCTCAAACCCTATGCCGACCGTGTCCGCCTCTACCAGGCTGACTTCCGCTACCTTCCCGATCTTGACTTTGATTTCTCTGAAGTCCGCGGACTCCTCCTCGACCTGGGCCTTTCCTCCTTCCAGCTTGACTCTCCCGAGCGGGGTTTCAGCTTCAACCAGGAGGGACCCCTCGATATGCGGATGGACCTGCGGAACAAGACGACCGCCTTTAAGATCGTTGACTCCTACTCCGAGCCGAAGCTGGCCCATCTCTTCCAGGAGTACGGCGAGTTGAGGCAGGCCAAGCGGCTGGCCCGCGAGATTGTGGCCCGGAGGAAAGTGAGGAAATTCGAGACAACGGTCGACCTCCGGCAGGTCATCGAGCAGGTCTGTCACTGGATCCCCCAGAAAGGCAAGGTGCACCCCGCGGCCAAGGTTTTCCAGGCCCTGCGGATCGAGGTCAACCAGGAACTCCGGGGCCTCGGTGAATTCCTGGAGACAATGGCGGCGCGCGTCCCTGCGGGCGCGCGTTTCGTGGTCATCTCGTTCCACTCCCTCGAGGACAGGATCGTCAAGCGTACGTTCGCCCGGCTGGGCGGAGGCGCAGAAGCACCCGCCCTAATGCGCCTTCTCACCCGGAAACCGGTTAGGCCCACTGATGAGGAGATAATCGCCAACTCGCGGTCAAAGCCAGCCAAGCTGAGGGCCGCGGAGAAGATCTGATGGTCCGGAGAAAGCTCGACAGGAAAGAGATCACCGCAGCCGCAGGCTGCATTCTATTGGCCGTTGCCACGCTGACTTTTTACATCTGGCACCAGGCAGCTGTCATCCAGATCGGGTTCCAGACGGGCCGGCTCGAGGAAAAAATGGCCGCGCTCAAGGAGGACATCAAAAAGCTGGAGATGAACAGGGCCGCGCTCCTGGCTCCGGAAAGAGTGGACCGGATCGCCCGTGAGGAACTCAGGCTCGTCGAGCCCCAGCCTGAACAGATCATCTACGAAGACATCAACCCGACTGACGACTATGAATAATCTCGCTCCTTCCTATCAGACACGCGTTCAGAAGCGGACGATCATCCTGGCCTTCTTGTTTTTTCTGTGGTTCTTGGTCCTGACCTTGAGACTCATCGAGCTCCAGGTCATTGAACATCGCCGGCTCCACGAAGCGGTCACCCGTCAGAGCCAATACGAGCGATCGATCGTTCCGGAACGCGGGGCCATCTATGACCGCCACGGCCAGATCCTGGCCCGCAGTCTGCCCGCTCCGGCCGTCTGTCTGATCCCCGGCGACGACGATCTCCCGGCGGAGCTGTTCGCCCGAGCCGAGCGGCTGAAGAATATCGTCAACCTCTCGGAGAAGGATCTTCAGAAGATCAAATCGCGCATCGAAAGCAAGGAAAACTACATCTATATCAAGAGAAAAATCGGCTGGGACCAGGCCGAGCGCATCTCCAGGCTCAACCTGAAGAACATTTATGTCCAACGGGAAAACAGGAGGTTCTACCCTCTTAATTCACTGGCCGCCCATGTCCTCGGCGGCGTGAATGTCGATGGCGAAGGCCAGAGCGGCGTGGAGCTTCAATACAACGCCCGGCTCGAGGGAGTGAAGGGCCTGAGCCTCATCCTGAGGGATGCGAACAAGAGACGCTATGATTGGGAAATCCTGAAGGAGCCGGAGTCCGGCCAGGACCTCGTCCTCACACTTGATGAGACCATCCAATATATCGCCGAGCGTGAGCTCGAGAAAGCCGTCCGCGAGCACGAGGCCAGCTGGGGAACAGTCCTCATCTCCCACCCGGCTTCGGGAGAAATCCTGGCTATGGCCACCTGTCCGACCTACGACCCGAACGACTATCCGCCGTCGCCTTTCGAGCTGGCCCGTAACCGGGCGATCCAGGAGAACTTCGAGCCCGGCTCGATGTTCAAAATCGTCACGGCGGCAGCGGCACGAGAGGCCGGAGCCGTCGGATTCAACGAGCACTTCGACTGCAGCGAGGGCAAGATCCGGGTGGCCGGCTGGACGATCAGCGACCACAAGAAAATGGGCATTCTCACGTTCTCTGAAGTGATCATTCATTCATCAAATGTCGGGACGATCAAGGTGGGCCAGAGGGTCGGGCAGGACAATCTCTATCGCATGATCCAGGACTTCCGTTTCGGCCAGAAGACCGGTCTCGACCTCCCTGGGGAAGAGAATGGGATCTTTCATCCCCTGCCCGAATGGAGCCGGACCTCAATCGCCGCCCACTCCATCGGCTATGAGATTTCCGTGACCGGCGCTCAGATCCTCCAGGCCATGAACATTATAGCTAACCGGGGTGTTCTGATCCCCTTCCGGATAGCGAGGACCTCGCTTGATCCGACAGGTTTCAGCCCTGGCCCAGCGGATGCCGGAGTCAGGATCATCTCGGAGAGGACAGCTTCCGAACTCACCAGCCGGGTGTTTGAAGGTGTGGTCACGGACGGGACCGGCCAGGCCGCCCAGGTTGACGGATTTTCCGTGGCCGGGAAAACGGGGACGGCGCGCAGGTTGGACCCGGAGCTTGGCGTCTATCTGGCCAGCCGGCACCTGGCTTCTTTCGTCGGATTCGTCCCCGCCGACCGCCCCGTGCTTTCGATGGTCGTGGTGCTGGACGAGCCCAAGTACAGCCTCCAGTACGGCGGTCAGGTGGCTGCGCCGGTTTTCCGAGAGATCGCCCGCCGGGTTCTGCTCTACTTACGGCAGACCCCGCAGTTCGACCCGAATACAAAAACAGTGACCGCCCAACTTCGGAGCCAGGAGCGGCCATGAAGCTCAGAGAGCTGTTCCAGGACATCTCCGGGATTCATTTCAACGGGAACGGCAGCACGGACATCCTCGGCGTCGCCTACTCTTCGAAACAGGTCCGGCCCGGCTTTTTGTTCGCCGCCATCCGGGGGGGGACGCGGGACGGTTTTGAGTTCATCGAGGAGGCTTTGCGGAACGGAGCCGCCGCCGTCCTCTCGGACAGGCCCCGGTCGCAGAGTTGGAAGTCCCCTTGGGTTCAGGCGACTGATGTCCGGGCGGCCCTGGCCTTGGCCTCGGCTAACTTCTACGGCCAGCCCTCGATGAGAATGAATGTTGTCGGCATCACCGGCACTAAGGGGAAGACGACCCTGACCTACCTTCTCGAATCCATATTCCTGAAGGCGGGATATCAACCCGGCGTCATCGGCACCATCAGCTACCGCTGGCCGAACACCGCTCAGCCGGCCCCGCGGACAACGCCGGAAGCGCCCGACCTGCAGCGGATGTTGAGCGAGATGCTGGCTCAGGGCGTCACCCACTGTCTGATCGAGGTCTCTTCTCATGCCCTCGACCTCAAGAGGGTTTGGGGAGTCCATTTTGACATCGCAGTTTTCACCAACCTGAGCGCCGAGCACCTCGATTACCATTCCTCGATCGAGGATTACTTCGAAGCCAAGAAAAGGCTCTTTTTTTTGAACGCGAAGAAACGCACGGCGGTGGTCAACCTGGATGATCCGTGGGGAAAACGGCTGATCTCGGAGTTGCCCCTGACCACCGTTTCTTTCGGCATCGAGCCGGCGGCGATCGTCCGGGCCGAGCAGTACCGATTCTCGGAAACGGGCATCAAAGCGGAGGTGGACTACCCGGGCGGCCAGGTCAAGATCTGCTCAGCCCTGATGGGGAAACACAACCTCTACAACATCCTGGGGGCCGTGGCCACCGGCCTGGCCTTGAACATTCCCGCGCCGACGATCAAAGATGGGGTTTCCGCCCTCAAGAACATCCCGGGGAGGCTGGAAAGAATCGAAAGCGCCTTGGGGTTTCAAGTCTTCGTGGACTACGCCCACACTGACCAGGCCATGCGCAGCCTGCTGGAGGCCATCCGGGATCTCAAGCCCCAGCGCATTCTTCTCGTCTTCGGCGCCGGCGGCGACCGGGACAAGAGCAAGAGGCCGCGAATGGGAGAGGTCGCTGCTGCGCTCTCCGACCTGAGCTTCATCACCTCCGACAATCCCCGGTCCGAGGACCCGCTGGCCATCATCGCCGAGATCGAAAAAGGATTCAGCGGAAAGGGAGCGAAGAACTACAGGGTCATTCCGGATCGGAAAGAGGCCATCTCCCAGGCCCTGGCCATGGCCCGGAAAGGCGATTATGTCCTCGTCGCCGGCAAAGGCCATGAAGACTACCAGATCTTCAAGGACCGGACCATTCATTTCGACGATGCCGAGGTGGTCCGCTCGATGCTGAGGACTCTGGAGGCCAAGGTCTGATGGCGGAGCTGAGCCTGGGTGAGATCGCCCTGCGGACGGGCGGGAGGATCAGTCAGGGCGATCCCTCTCTTCGTTTCAGCTCTTTCAACATCGACTCCCGGCTCAGCCAGCCAGGGGAGCTCTTCTTCGCCATCGTGGCCAAGCGGAACGGCCACGATTTTGTCCACGACGCCTTCTCCAAGGGAGCCCGGGGGGCGGTCATATCCCAGGACATCCCGCCGGCCGGCCCTGCCTTTGCCCTCATCCGCGTGCCGGACACGGTCGCGGCACTCCAGGCACTCGCCAAGTCGGTGTTGGCGGAACAGGCCCCCAGGGTGATCGGCATAACCGGAAGCATCGGCAAGACAACGACCAAAGAGTTTACTGCGGCCCTTCTCTCTCCATGCTTCAGAGTCCTCAAGTCGGAGGGAAATTTCAACAACCATCTTGGCCTGGCGCTCTCACTTCTTAAACTCCAGCCGGGACACGAGGCGGCCGTTCTGGAGATGGGGACGAGCAGTCCGGGCGAGATCCGGGAACTCACCCGGATCGCCCCGCCCGACATTGCGGTCATCACCAACGTCAACCCCGTCCACCTGGAATTTTTCCACAGCCTGGAGGCCATCGCTTCGGCCAAGAAAGAAATCCTCGACGGCGCCAAAGAAGATGCCACCGCCGTACTGAACGGAGGTGATCCGTTCGTCCAAAAGATCGCCCAAGAATGGAGGGGGCGGCGCCTCAGCTTCGGCTTCTCCCCCGCCTGCGATATCCGGGCGTCAGGCATCCGGAAACTCGGGGCGGACGGGATGACCTTCGAGCTCCATCTGGAGGGCCGGGCAAAGCGGGTGCGCTTTCCGTTTTTCTATGAGGAGTACCTCTCCAACCTGCTGGCCGCCGTCGGGGCAGGACATGCCCTTTCGCTCCCGTTCGAGGCCATGGTCGACGAGATCCCGCGCCTGACGCCGTTTTCCGGAAGGGGCGGACTCATCCAGCTCGACCACGGCCTTCAGCTCATCGACGATTCTTATAACTCCAACCCCAAAGCCCTCGAAGCCGCTCTCAAAGGGCTGGCCTCTCTGCCCGCTGAGAGGAGAGTCGCCGTCCTGGGCGACATGCTGGAGCTCGGCCCGGCAGAAGCGGATTTCCACAGGCAGGCCGGCCGGCAGGTCGCTGCAAACGGCTGGGACTTGCTGCTGGCCGTGGGACCGCTGGCGCGCCATATCGCTGAAGGAGCTGTGGCCGCCGGCCTGCCCAGGGCCCGGGTCCTGACTTTCACCACCTCCGACGAGGCCGCTCGGAGCATCTCCACCCTTATCGAGGACGGTGATCTGATTTTGGTCAAGGGATCGCGTGGAATCAAGATTGAGCGCGTAGTGGAAAGACTGAAAGACGCCTTCAAGGAGAAATGAGGTGTTGTACTGGCTTCTCGTGCCCCTGCGCGAACACGTCTCCTTCCTCAACGTGATTCGTTACATCACTGTTCGCACCGCACTGGCCGGGATTACGGCGCTCTTGGTGAGCTTCGTCCTCGGACCCTGGTTCATCCGGGTCCTGAGAAAACATCAAGTGGGCCAGGAAATCCGTCCGGAAGGACCCCGGTCCCACCTCGCCAAGAAGGGCACGCCATCGATGGGCGGTCTCCTGATCATCGGCTCCGCCCTCATCCCGACGCTACTCTGGGGGAACTTGAGCAACTTCTACGTCTGGATGGGACTCGTCACCATGCTCAGCTTCGGGGCCATCGGTTTTTGGGATGATTATTTGAAAGTCACCAAACATCGGTCGCTGGGACTCAATGGCCGGACCAAGCTTCTGCTTCAGTTCACGCTGGCGGGCCTCATCGGGCTGGCTCTTGTGCACATCGGGATGACCGACGGTTTCAGCTTGAAACTGAGCTTCCCGTTTTTCAAAGAGTGGGTCCCTTTCCTGGGCTGGTTCTATCTGCCCTGGATCGTTCTGATTCTCATCGGGTCATCGAACGCCGTCAACCTGGCTGATGGCCTCGACGGGCTGGCCATCGGCCTGACCTTCATCAGCGCCGCTGCCCTCACGGCATTGACCTATATCGCCGGACACATCAACTACTCCACCTACCTGAATATCGCCTATGTCGCCCAGGCCGCCGAGCTGACCGTCTTCGCCGGCGCGCTGTCCGGCGCCTGTCTGGCCTTCCTCTGGTTCAACTGCCATCCGGCTCAAATATTCATGGGAGACGTGGGCGCGCTGTCGCTGGGCGCGACCCTGGCTGTCATCGCTATCCTGATCAAGCAGGAATTCCTGCTCTTCACGGTGGCGGGAGTCTTTATCCTGGAGGCGCTTTCGGTGCTCCTCCAGGTTGGCTACTTCCGAGCAACCAAGGGCAAGCGCATTTTCAAGATGGCCCCCCTCCACCATCATTTCGAGCTCATCGGCTGGCAGGAAGATCAAATCGTGGTCAGGTTCTGGATCCTGGGCATCATCTTCGCCCTCTTCAGCTTGGCCACGCTGAAACTGAGATAGAGATGGAAATCGCGGGTCAGAAGGTTGTGATCGTCGGGTTCGGAAAGACGGGCCGGGCTCTGGCCGGTTTTTTTGTCCGGCGGAAGGCCAAAGTGACGGTCAGCGAGATCCGGGAAGAGGAGGAACTGGGGATAAAAACCGGGAGATGGAAAAAAGTGGGTGTCATCTTCGAGACCGGAGGACACCGGGCCCTGACCTTTCTCACCGCCGACCTCATCGTCCCCAGCCCGGGCGCGGCCGCGCTGCCCGATCTCGAAGCGGCCGCGAAAGCGGGCGTGCAGGTGCTCTCGGAGATCGAACTGGCCTCCCGTTTTCTAAAGGGAAGGATCGTGGGCATCACGGGGACTAACGGAAAATCCACGACCGCCACCCTGGCCCACAAGATCCTCAAAGAGGCCGGCCTCAGGGCCTTCCTGGCAGGGAATATCGGCACTCCACTTATCTCCTTCGCCGACAGAAGCCGGGACGACCATGTCTATGTGACCGAAATCTCGAGCTTCCAGCTCGAGCATGTCGAGCGATTCCGGGCGGACATCTCGGTCTTCCTCAACCTCTCCCTGAACCATCTGGATTGGCACGCTTCATTTGACAGATATGTCGCCGCTAAGAAAAGGATCTTTCAGGCCCAGGGCGCCGCTGACATCGCCATCCTCAACGCCGACGACCGGCTGGTCCGCGGCCTGGCCAAGGAGATTCACCCCAAGGTCTACCTTTTCAGCCGTCAGAAAGAAATCCGCCGGGGATGTTTCGTCCGGGACGGTTGGATCATCCTGCGGGATGATGGTGGGGAAGAGCGGCTCATGAAAACGGCTGATATCCCTCTCCCCGGCCTCCATAACCAGGAGAATATCATGGCGGCGGCCCTCATCGGGAGAGTGCTGGCTATCGCCGGCCGGTCGATGCGGAGCTCGATCCGCAGCTTTTCCGGCCTCGAGCATCGCCTGGAGCGGGTCCTGACCCTGCGCGGGGTCGATTTCATCAATGATTCCAAAGCGACCACGGTCGATGCGACGGTCAAAGCCATCCAGAGTTTCGACCGACGAATCGTTCTCATCATGGGCGGCCGGGACAAGGGGGCCGATTTTGGGCTTCTGCGCCGGCCGGTCCGGCAGAGCGTAAGAGAGATCATCCTGCTGGGCGAAGCCAGGTCGAAGATCGCGGCGGCTCTGAGGGGCCTGGTCCCGATGGTCGAGGCCGCTTCCCTGCGCCAAGCCGTTGGCCAGGCCTTCGCAGCCGCTTCCCGGGGAGAGATCGTGCTCCTCGCTCCCGCCTGCACGAGCTTCGACATGTTCAAGAATTTCGAGGCCAGGGGCCGGGCTTTCAAGCGCGAGGTCCGCAGGCTCGCCGAAGCTTCGCGGCGGGGAAGGGTTTGACGATGGAAATATTCAAACCCGGAAGCTTCGACAAGGCCCTCTTCGCCATTACCGTCTTCCTTTTGGCCGTGGGGTTCATCATGGTCTTCAGCTCCTCGGCCGTCCTGGCGACCGAAAAATACCATCAGTCTCTTCACTTCCTCATCCAGCAAATCATCGGAGCCGCGGCGGGATTCGCCCTGATCGCCTTCATCCTTTCCGTGCGCAAGCCATTCTACCAGAACGCCTATTTCGTCTACGGGCTGCTGGTCCTCTCGGTCTTCCTTCTCGCGGCCTGTTTTGTCATGCCATCGATCGCCCGGGTCAACCGCTGGATCAACCTGTTCGGCGTCCGCTTCCAGCCCTCCGAGTTGGCCAAGATCAGCCTGGTCCTCTACTTCGCCTACTTCCTGGAGCAAAAAAAACACCGGCTTCACGAATGGCGGGTATTGGCATCGCCGCTTGCCATCATCGGGTTGTTCACGCTGCTCATCCTGAAGGAGCCGGACTACGGCACGGCCATCCTCATCTTCGGCATCTGCAGCCTGATGCTCTATCTCGGAGGTGTCAAGCTCCGCCATCTCGCCGCCCTGGGTGTCGCCGCCGTAGCCGTCTTTGCCGTCTATCTCTTCTCGGCAAGTTACCGGGTCGAACGGATCGCCACCTTCATGTCGCCGGACAAGGACATCCAGGGAAAAGGCTTCCAGCCTTATCAATCCAAACTCGCCGTGGGTTCGGGGGGCCTCCTTGGTGTCAGCCTGGGGGAAAGCAAACAGAAGCTCTACTTCCTCCCCTACGCCCATACCGATTTCATCTACGCCATCCTGGGAGAAGAGTTCGGGCTCCTCGGGACCCTGACCATCCTCGGCTTGTTCATCGCCTTCCTCTGGAGGGGGCTGGTCATCGGCTCACGGGCACCGACGCTGGCGGCCCAGCTTCTCGCCGTCGGGCTGACTCTTGTCGTCTCCGCCCAGGCCCTTCTGAACATCACCGTAGTCCTGGGCCTGGGACCGGCCAAGGGAGTCCCTCTTCCTCTGATCAGCTTCGGCAGGTCCTCAATGGTCTGCACGCTCGCAGCCATCGGGATCATCCTGAACATCTCCCAGCGCAAAGGAGCAGAACGCAAGTCGCGATGAGGTCACGAGGCGTTGTCATCAGCGGAGGCGGAACGGGCGGTCACCTCTTCCCCGCCCTTGCCGTCGGCCGCAGGCTCCAGGAGCAGGATCCGGCCATCCGCCTGACCTATATCGGCGGCCATCGCCCTCTTGAAAAGGACCTCATGGAGCGATACGGAGCCCACTTCATCCCGATGAGGATCGAGGGAATCAAGGGCCGGGGCCTGAAGGGCCTGAGGACCATGGCGCTCCTGCCTTTCGCTTTGATCAGGTCGTTCTTCCTCCTGGTCCGATTCCGGCCCGGCCTGGTCATCGGGGTTGGCGGATACAGCGCCGGTCCCGTCGTCCTCGCGGCCTCTCTCCTCCGGATTCCGACGCTGATCCTCGAGCAGAACTCAACGCCCGGGCTCACCAACCGGCTGCTCATCCGCCGGGCCAAGAAGGCGGTGGTCGCCTTCGAGAGCTCGCTGGCTTATTTCAAGGGAAAGGGAGTTTTCCTGGGGAACCCGGTGAGAGAGGAGTTCTATCGCCTCCGAACGAAGCCGCGGACGCCGAACCTCACCCTGCTGGTTTTCGGTGGAAGCCAGGGCTCCCGCGTCCTCAACGAGGCCATGCTGGCTGCGCTTCCTTTTCTCAAGCCCGAACGGGATAACCTTTGTCTCTTCCACCAGGCGGGAAAGGCCGAATTCGATAGAATCAAGGAGGCCTATGTTCAAAGCGGTTTTCCAGATGCCGAGGTCGCGCCTTTCTTTTTTGATATGGCGGGCTACTTCGAGAAATCCGATCTGGTTATCAGCCGGGCCGGGGCCACAACCATCGCCGAGCTCATCGTGGCCCAGAAGGCGGCCCTGCTCATTCCGTTCGCCCTGGCCTCAGAAGATCATCAAGCCAAGAACGCCGCCGAGCTGGCGCGAATCGACGGCGCCGAAGTGATCCTGGAAAAGGATCTCACCCCGCGGCTTCTGGCCGAACGCATCCTTTACTATTTGAAAAATCCGCAGAAGCTCACCGCTATGGAGAGGAACCTGGCCGCTCTGAAGACGGAGGACCCCGCCGGCAGGATCTCCGCTCTCTGTTTCGAGCTGATGAAAGAACGGGGCTAGGAGGAAGAATTGGTCAAGCAAGTCTACCGCAGGCTCAAGCACATCCACATGGTCGGGATCGGCGGGACGGGCATGAGCGGGATCGCCGAAGTGCTCCTCAACCTCGGGTACAAGGTGTCGGGCTCAGACCTGCAGACAAGCGACGTCACCCTTCGTCTGGCGGGGCTGGGGGCCAAGGTCTTCAAGGGACATCGTGCCGACCGGGTCCACGGCGCAGACGTGGCCGTAATCTCCTCGGCCGTTAAAGAAGACAACGTCGAGGTCCGGGAAGCCCGCCTGCTCAAGATCCCCGTGATCCCGCGGGCCGAGATGCTGGCTGAGCTGATGCGGATGAAATACGGGATCGCGGTGGCCGGGTCGCACGGAAAAACGACGGCCACCTCGATGATCGCGCTCGTCCTCGAACACGGAGGGTTCGACCCGACCATCATTGTCGGCGGCCGGCTGAACACTGTCGGCGCCAACGCCAAGCTCGGCGCCGGCGATTTCATCGTGGCCGAAGCGGATGAGAGCGACCGGTCCTTTCTCTATCTGTCTCCGTTCATCGCCGTGTTGACCAATATCGACGACGAACACCTCGACCAGTACCAGAACGTCGAGGAGATCAAGAAGACCTTTGTCAACTTTGCCAATAAAGTCCCCTTTTTCTGCCCGGTCATCCTCTGCCTCGACGACCCGAACCTGCAGAGTCTCATCCCCCAGCTCGAACGCCGGCTCATCACCTATGGCTTCTCCAGCCAGGCGGACATCTCGGCCCGGGACCACGCCTTCTCGGGCTTCAGGAGCAGTTCGGTCCTCTACCTTAAAGGGAAGAAGCTCGGGACCCTGAAGCTCCAGGTCCCCGGCAAGCACAACATCTCCAACGCCATGGCCGCGGTGGCCGTGGGGCTCGACCTGGACATGCCGCCCAAGGTCATCCTCAGAGCGCTGGAGAGCTACACCGGGATCGGACGGCGGTTTGAGCTGAAAAAAGAGGTCGGCGGCATCATGGTCGTCGAAGACTACGGCCATCATCCGACGGAGATCAGGGCCACCCTGGATGCCGCCAAGCGGGGGTGGCCGCGCCGTCTGGTCGTGGTCTTTCAGCCGCACCGCTACACCCGGCTCTCGCTGCTCATGGACAGCTTCGCCACGTCCTTTAACCAGGCAGATGTCCTGATCGTGACCGAGGTGTATCCGGCCGGCGAACCCCCCATCCCGGGGATAACCGGCAGGGCGCTCTATGAGGCGGTCCGGCAGTTCGGCCACAAGAACGTTCATTTCGAACCGAACCTCAAGAAGCTGCCCCCGCTCATCGGGCGGCTGACCCGTCCGGGCGATATTGTGCTGGCTCAGGGAGCCGGAAACATCACCAAGGTTGTTCCCGAGATCATCGCCGTGTTGGAGGAGAAAAAGTAGCCATGGCCACGCTCAACCCTCCGCTCAAGCACCGCATCTTCACCAGCTACGGGGAACCACTGGAATTCAAGCGCGGCCTGGAGAAGGTTCCCGTCAAGAAGATCCAGAGGAAGCTCAACGTCCGCTGGAAGCACATCGTACTTTTCTTCCTGGCAATCGCCGGCTTCTTCTTCGGCCTGATGAAGGGGTATCTCTACCTGATCAACTGCGACGATTTCGCCGTCAAGAAGTCAGAGATCGCCTGCCGGCAGGAATTTGTCGGCCTGGACATCCGGGCGCTCCTCAACGCCTCGCAGCTCCACAACCTGCTCCTCCTCGACATCGGCAGCCTCCAGGACCGGATCGAGGCCCACCGCTGGGTCAAGGAGGCCCGTTTGAGGAAGGTGTTCCCGTCCACCTTGAAGGTCGAGATCAAAGAGAGGGAGCCGGCCGCCGTCCTGAAGGCCGGGGAGAGCTTCCTGATGATTGACAGGGACGGGGTCTGGCTGGAGCGGCTGGCCTCAAGTGAGGACGTCAACCTGCCCCTCCTCCTCGACAGCGCCTCGTTTGGAGAAAGTTACCAGGATAAGCTCGCCCTGGCCTGGAAGTGCCTGGACGCTTTAACACCGGAGCAGCGTCTGGAGGTCGAGGCGCTGGACCTGAGTGATCCGGGAAGCGTCAGCCTGTACCTGCTGGGTCAGATGACCCGTCTGGTCCTGGGCGGAGAACGCTTCTCGGAAAGGCTTGCCTTCATCCGAACCTACAAGGATACGATGGAGGTTCAGAACGGACCGCTGGAATACATCGACCTGCGTTTCGACGACCGCATCATCTTCAAACCGCTCCCCGTTGTGGAGATGGCCGCGGTTCCCAACCCCCGTGAGGAGGTGAACTAATGCCCAAGAACAGCTACATCGTCGGGCTGGACATCGGCACCAAGAAAGTCGCCGCCATCATCGGTGAGATCACCGAAGACCGCAAGGTCGAGGTGATCGGCATCGGGACGGCCGAGTCCAAGGGGCTGAGAAAAGGAGTTGTCGTCAACCTGGAGGCCACCACGGCAGCCATAAAAAAGGCCCAGGAGGAGGCCGAGCTCATGGCCGGCGTCGAGATCGACTCCGCCTTTGTCGGCATCTCCGGCGCCCACATCAAGAGTTTCAACAGCCGCGGAGTCATCGCCGTCTCCGGAAAGAACCGGGAGATCACCCGGGAAGACATCCGCCGGGTCATCGACCAATCCAAGGCCGTCTCCATCCCCCCCGACCGGGATGTCATTCACGTGATTCCCCAGGAGTTTGTCGTGGACGAGCAGGACGGGATCAAAGCGCCCCTGGGCATGAGCGGGATCAAGCTCGAGGTCAACGTCCATATCGTCACCTCGGCCATCACCTCGGTCCAGAACCTGAGGACATGCGTCGAGAGGGCGGAGATCGAGATCGAGCAGATCGTCCTCAACCAGATCGCCACGGCCTCCGCGGTCCTGACCCACGATGAAAAGGAGCTGGGCGTCGGCCTGATCGACGTCGGCGCCGGCACGACCGAAGTGGCCATCTTTGAGCGGGGCAGCCTCTGGTACACCTCGATCATCCCGATCGGAGGTGACAACTTCACCAACGACATAGCCGTCGGACTGAGGACGCCGATCCCCGAGGCCGAAAAGATCAAAAAGAAGTTCGGCTGTGTCTCGGTTCCCACGGTCGACGAGCAGGAGACGATCGAGGTCCCTTCGGTCGGCAAAGCCCGCAAGCCGCGGGTCCTGTCGCGGCAGATCCTGTCTGACATCATCCAGCCCAGGGCGGAGGAGATCTTCCGCCTGGTGGACAGCGACATCAAACGGATGGGCTATGAGAAATCACTCAACTCGGGGATCGTCCTCACCGGCGGCACGGCGCTGCTCGAAGGGCTCGAGGAAGTCGCCGAGGAGATTTTCGACCTGCCGGTGCGGCGGGGCGACCCGACGGGCGTCAGCGGGCTTGTCGACCGGGTCAGCACACCCGACTATGCCACGGCCGTCGGCCTGATCCTCCACGGATTCGGCCAATGGCAGGAGCACGGCATGGCTCAGGATAAAAAGAAAGGACTTTTGGCCAAGATTCGCGATTGGCTTAAAGAGTAAGGAAGGAGAGGAGGCAACATGAACGACGAGATCAGCGGAAAGCTGAAGTTTCACCTGGTGGAGGAAATGCTGGGCGCCAAGATCCGGGTGCTGGGCATCGGCGGGGGCGGCGGCAACGCCGTCAACCGGATGATCGAGGCGGGCATCGAGGGGGTTGAGTTTATTGCCGTCAACACCGACCTCCAGGCCCTGAGCGACAACAGGGCCGGGACCAAGCTCCAGATCGGAGGCAAGATCACCAAGGGTCTGGGCTCGGGCGGACGGCCGGAAATCGGAAAGCAGTCGGCCGTCGAGGACACCGAGAAGCTGATCGAGCTCATCCAGGGCGCCGACATGGTCTTTCTGACGACGGGCCTGGGCGGCGGGACGGGGACGGGGTCGACTCCGATCCTTGCCCACCTGGCCTCGGAGATGGACATCCTGGCCATCGCCATTGTGACGCTTCCCTTCGATTTCGAGGGAAGGGTCAGGGCCAAGCAGGCGGAAGAGGGGCTCAAGGAGCTGAAGGGTGTCGTGGACACCGTCATCTCCATCCCCAACGAACGGCTTCTCCAGACCGTCAACCTCGACACCTCCATCCAGGACGCCTTCAAGATGGCCGACGACATCCTGCGGCAGGCGGTTCAGGGCATCAGCGACCTGATCACCAAGCCGGGCCTCATCAACCTCGACTTCGCCGACGTCAAGTCCATCATGAAGGGCATGGGCATGGCCTTCATGGGGACGGGGCTCGCCTCGGGCGAGAACCGGGCCGTGGACGCGGCCCAGAAAGCGATCTCCAGTCCGCTGCTGGTTGACACTTCGATCGAGGGCGCCAAGGGCGTCTTGATCAACATCACGGGCGGCCGCGACCTGACGCTCCACGAGGTCTCCAGGGCATCCGAGCTCATCCACCGGATGGCTCATCCCGAGGCCAACATCATCTTCGGCACGGTCATCGACAACTCGATGAAGGAGATGGTCAAGGTGACGGTCATCGCCACCGGGTTCGAGACGGAGAAGGGCAAAGAGGTAGCGGTGGACGCCGAGCTGCCTCGTCCGTTGCGGCAAACACCTCCCGCGTTCAGGGTCGATGCGGATACACCCACCTATCTGTTTGAACCGAAGGGCGGAAAAGCGCCCCTCTGGGAACCGCCCGTTTGGGAAAAGCAATACGAGCCTTATGAGACGCCGACCTTCATCCGGCGGAGCAAGCATTCCACACTGAGAAAAAATCCCGATGATCTCCGCTGACCTCGTCGTCCAGGACTGCCGCCGGCTCGTCACCTGCGCGGGGCCGATCCCAAAGAGGAAGGCCTCTCTCCAGGACGTCGGGCCGGCGGAGAAAGTCTGGATCGCCTCCTCCAAGGGCAAGATTGTATTTATCGGGAAGGAAAAAGACTTCCGGAAATCGGTCCGGCTG
>Ga0154897_1070_pt1 | contig 16048 bp, 12 predicted proteins | sample Rifle2008BG19ft_FD_105869 | JGI IMG/M metagenome (GOLD analysis project Ga0154897, IMG submission 105869) | Candidatus Aminicenantes bacterium RBG_19FT_COMBO_59_29
GCCCATCTCGAGAAATGCCCTTCCTGCCAAAAGAAGGACGGGGAATTCCGGATGATCCTCGACCTTATCCGGCCGCAGACGGAGCCGGAGCCGCTCCCCTATTTCAAGGAGCGTCTTCTGGCCAAGCTCAAAGAGAAGGAGCAGACCAGGCCCGCTCTCCTCTGGGTCAAATGGGCCCACGGGGCAGTCGCCTTATCCCTGGCCGCGTTCCTCCTCTTCGGCGCCGGCATCCTCCTTTTTCGCCCGCAGGATCCCCGGGAGCTGAGCCAGACAGAGAGATTTCTTCTCCAAGATGAGAACCCACTCGGCGAAACGGGCAACATCCTGGACCAGAAAAAGGCCGAGGACAGGAACATGATGCTGATCTTCGCCTCCGTTGGGGACACGGATGCTTCGAGGAGATACAGGCCATGAACAACAAATTGAGATTATGGATCGTCCTCTCGCTCCTCGTCGCCTTTGCGGCCGGAGTCCTGGGAGGCATTTTCGCGGAGCGGAATATTTTCCATCCCCGGCAGCATACCCGGGCTCAGAGAAGTCCGTCCCACCCCCCCGACCTTGAGGAGATGGCCCGGAACCTCGGTCTCTCCCCTGATCAGAAGGAGAGCATCCGGCAGATTTTTGAGAGCAATGATGGCAAGTTCAAAGAGCTGTACACCGAGATGCACGACCGGCTTTCTGCTCTTCGCTCCGAAATCAAGAACCGGATCGATTCCGTGCTCACGCCGGAGCAAAAGCAAAAAATGGAGGCGATCATCGCCGAGCACGGTGAGCGAAGAAAAAAAGAATCTGAGGAAAAGGATAAGAGTGTCGAGAGAGACAGCTCTCCGGACAAGCCTAAAGGAGAACTTCAATGAAGAAAAAAGTCATCATCGGGATTGTCGCCCTGGTGGTCATAGCCGGGGCCATACTCGGCTGGACCATGCTCAGGAACAACAAGAACGGCCTGCCGAAATACCGGGTCGAAAAGCTCACCAAGGGTGATCTTGAAGCCGTCGTCACCACCTCGGGGACGGTCAACCCGATCACCAAGGTTGAGGTCGGAAGCCAGGTTTCGGGAAAGATCGCCAGGCTCTATGTCGATTACAATTCCCAGGTCAAGGAAGGCCAGATCCTGGCCGAGCTCGACCTGCTGCAGTTCGAAAGCCGGGTGAAGCAGAATGAGGCCAACTATTCGAGCTCCAAGGCGTCGCTCGAAAAGGCCAAGGTCACCCTGGCCAACCTCGAGAGGCAGTATAAAAGGGCTTCGAGCCTTTTCGAGAAAGAACTGATCTCCTTCGAGGAGAAAGACATTGCCGAAGCCAACTATCTCGGCGCCAAGACCGACCTCCAATCGGCCGAGGCGCGTCTTGCCCAGGCCGCGTCCCAGCTCGAGCAGAGCAAGCTCGACCTCAGCTACGCCATCATCCGTTCGCCCATCGACGGTATCGTCATCTCCAGGAATATGAATGTGGGTCAGACTGTCCAGGCCAGCTTTACGGCTCCTAAAATTTTTGAGATCGCCAATGACCTGAGCAAGATGCAGGTCGAATGCGACGTCGACGAGGCCGATGTCGGCAAGGTCCAGGAAGGCCAGAAAGTGCGCTTTACCGTGGATGCTTTTCCAGAAAGCACCTTCAACGGCACGGTGAAACAGGTCCGTTTTTCGCCTACGGTGACCACGAATGTCGTAACATATACCACCATCGTGGACGCGGAAAACCCGGAGCTCAAGCTGCGTCCCGGAATGACGGCCACGGTCTCGATCATCACGGGCGAGGCCAAGGGCGTGCTCCGCGTTCCCAACGGCGCCCTCCGGTTCACTCCCAATCTCCCGGCCGAAGAGATCGCCGCGCTCATGAAGGAGGCCGGGGAGAAGATGTTCGCCAAGCGCCAGGCGGAAGGAGGAGCGGACCGGCCCAAGGAGGGTACTTCCACCCAGGCCCCTCAGAATCCCCAGGGCACTCCAGCGGGAACCCAGACGATGGCGTTCTCCCAGGCTGGCGGCGCTTTCCAGGGCATGGGCGGAACGGGAGGACAGAGGAGAAAGCCGACCACGGTATGGTACCTGGATGAGAACGGCAAGCTGACCGTGACCTTTATCAGGGCCGGCGTGACCGACAATTCCTACACCGAGGTCCTGCGCGGCGACTTGAAAGAGGGACAGGAGATCATCCTCGGCGCCCAGACCGCTCAAGCGGCCGCGACCGGCCCCGGCGGGCCTCCCCCGATGATGATGATCCGCCGCTAGAACGAGTCCGGTTGAGAGATGGATTAAAGAAAGAAGTCAGATGTCCATTCCACTTATACAAATCGAGGATTTGACCAAGGTGTACACGGTCGGCGAAACAGAGGTCCAGGCTCTCCGCGGCGTCACCTATAAGGTCGAGTCCGGGGAGTTCGTGGCCATCATGGGGCCTTCGGGTTCCGGCAAATCCACCCTGATGAACATCATCGGCTGCCTGGACAAGCCGACCGCGGGGCGATACCTGCTGGAGGGGGAAGAGGTGTCCACTTTTGACCGGGACAAGCTGGCCCGCGTCCGCAACCAGAAGATCGGGTTCGTCTTCCAGACGTTCAACCTTCTCCCCCGGACCTCGGCACTCGAAAACACCGAGCTCCCGCTTCTCTATTCCGCCCACATTCATTCCAAGCAGAGGACGGAATTGGCCCTGAAAGCCCTGGAATCCGTGGGCTTGAAAGGCCGGGCCCACCACAAGACCAACCAGCTGTCGGGCGGCGAGCAGCAGAGGGTTGCCATCGCCCGGGCGCTGCTCAACAACCCTTCCCTGATCCTCGCCGACGAGCCCACCGGAAACCTGGACACAAAGACGAGCGCCGAAATCATGGACATCTTCACTCATCTGAATCAGGATAAGAAGATCACAATGGTCATGGTCACTCACGAGCCCGACATCGCCTGCTATGCCCAGAAGAGGGTATACATGCGGGACGGAAAGATCATCCGGGAAGAGAAGGGCCGGGAGGGCTGTGAAGACCAGGTCAGATAAATAGGAGTCGGAACGATGAACATACTGCGCACCAGCCGGGTCGCCCTGCGGGCGCTCGGACGCAACAAGATGCGGTCTTTTCTGACCGCGCTGGGCATCATCATCGGCGTCGGCGCCGTGATCTCGATGGTCAGCATCGGAGAAGGGGCCAAACGCGGCGTCGAGGACCGTTTTGCCTCCATGGGCACCAACCTGTTGTTCGTTTCACCGGGAAGCCGGACCCGGGGCGGCGTTCATTCCGGGTTTGGGGGATGGAACACTCTCAAGCCCGAGGACGCGACGGCCATAGAACAGCAGTGCGACGCCGTCAAATATACCTCCCCTTCGGCCAGCACGCGCGCTCAGGTTGTCTACGGGAATAAGAACTGGAACACGTCGATCCAAGGGACCGGAGCCATGTACCCGGAAGTCCGAAACTGGGAGCTGGAGCAGGGCACCTATTTCGACGAGGGGCACGTGAGGGTGGCCGCCAAGGTCTGCGTCCTGGGAAGCGAAGTCAAGAAAAGCCTGTTCGAGGATGAAGACGCCATCGGCAAGATCATCCGGGTCAAGGCCATCCCCTTCCGGGTCATCGGAGTCTTTAAGTCCAAGGGCGAGTCCGGCGGCTGGTTCAACCGCGACGACATGATGACCGTGCCCTACACGACGGTGATGAAAAGGCTGACCGGGCAGGAATACATCGGCTCGATCGATATCCAGGCCGTCTCCGCGGCCCGGACGCAAGAGGCCCAGACTCAGATCGAAGAATTGCTCCGGATCCGGCACAAGATCGCGCCCGGCGCCGACGATGACTTCCAGGTCCGGAACATGTCGGAAATCGCCGAGGGCGCAGCCCAGGCCACCCAGATCATGACCGTCCTGCTCGGAAGCATCGCTTCGATCTCGCTCCTCGTCGGGGGCATCGGAATCATGAACATCATGCTTGTCTCGGTGACTGAGAGGATCCGGGAGATCGGCATCCGCATGGCCGTGGGCGCCCGCCAAAAAGACATCCTGCTTCAGTTTTTGACGGAGGCCATCGTCCTGAGCGTTCTCGGAGGGCTGATCGGTGTTTTCTTTGGAATCGGGCTCTCCAAACTTCTTCACTACATCAAGATATTTTCCGAGTATAAGACCACGATTTCTCCCGGTGCCATCTTTCTGGCCTTTGCCTTTTCGGCTTCGGTTGGCATCTTCTTCGGGTTCTACCCGGCCCGCAAGGCCTCGCGACTGGACCCGATCGAAGCTTTGCGCTACGAATAAACGTATATATAAGATGAGACCTAATTTCTGGAGGTTCCAAATGCGTGGACGAATAGCTAGATTTCTTGCTGTCCTAGTCCTGCTCTGGCCGGCTGCTTCCTGGACCCAGGAGAAGACAGAGCCGGTCCTTTCCCTAACCCTTGAGGATACGATCCTCCGCACCCTCAAGAACAACTACGGCGTCGCCATCCAGGTCATGAACCCGGAGATCGCCAGCACCTCTGTCGCCCGGGCCAAAGAGATATTTCTGCCCACTCTCGGGTTCGGTCTTTTCGACCGGAGCAATGAAAGCGCGTCTTTTTCTTGGCTCGAGACAACGGGCACGACGATCACCGACTACTACGACTACGACGCCGGAGTCTCTCAGCTTGTTCCGACGGGTGGAACGCTGACGGCTTCCTTGAGGAATTATAAAAACAAGAGCAACAGCCGCTTCCAGACTGTTAACCCGCGCTACGGAAGCACGCTCCAGTTCGATTTCCGGCAGCCGTTGCTCCGGGATTTCGGGGTCAAGGTGACCCGGAATGACATCATCGTCAGCCAGAACGACTACGAGAGATCCGAGATCGATCTGGAGAAGACGATCGCCGACGTTATCTATACAGTCGAAGAGGCCTACTGGAACCTGGCCTACAGCCAGGAGAATTTGAAGGTGAGGCAGCAGTCTCTCAAGCTCGCCCGGGACCTCCTGGCCAAGAACCAGCGGGCGGTGGAAGTGGGCACGCTGGCGCCCATCGAGATCCTGAGCGCTCAGGCCGAGGTGGCCACCCGGGAGGCCGACATCCTTTCGGCAGAGGCCGAGGTCAAGAACAATGAAGACCGCCTCCGGACGATCATCAACCTCTCCGACGACGAGATGAAACTGGCCCTGCCGATCCAACCTGTCGACGTGCCGAAATTTGAAGAACGCCAGGTCAACGTCGAGGAAGCCCTCCTCACGGCCATGCAGAGCAGGCCCGAGCTCAAGTCGCTCCAGGTGGACCTGCGGACCCGGGACCTCAACGTCAGTTACGCCAAAAACCAGCTCCTGCCGCGACTCGACTTGACAGCGTCGTACTACAGCCCCGGGATCTCGGGAGACCGGATCCTCTACCTCGACGACAACCCTCTGACCGGAGTGATCATCGGCACCATCCCCGGCCCGGCGCGGGAGGCGATGAAAGATGCCCTGGGATTAAAATACAATAATTGGTCGGTCGGGCTGACCCTCGACATCCCCCTGAATTCCGTATTTTCTCGCGCTGCCCATACTCAGGCCAAGCTCCAGCTTGAGCAGGCGATGCTGCAGCTGAAGAACCAGGAACAGACCATCTACCTGGAGATCCGGAACGGCGTCCGCTCCGTCGAGACGAACTACAAGAGAGTCCAATCTTACCGGGTAGCCCGTGAGCTGGCGGAGAAAAAGCTCCTGGCTGAAGAAGAGAAGCTCAAGGTCGGTCTGAGCACGAACTTTTTTGTCCTCACCTACCAGAGAGACTTGAGCAACGCCCGGATCGCGGAACTGCGGTCGATCGTCGACTACGTCATCTCGGTGGCCAGCCTGGAGAAGGCGACAGGCACGAACCTGAAAAGCAGGAATATCAGCGTCGACCAGGTGATGGACAGACAGTAGACTTGAGCCGTCCAGATTGAGAACCTCGCGGCTGATCCATGCCCTCGCCTGGCTGTGCCTCCCTCTCTCCCTGGAGGCGAGTTCGCCCAGGACGGCAAAGCCGCCGGCGGCCTATGCGATCAGCATCCCGGCGTTTCCTTCCCCTCCCCGGATCGACGGTGTGCTGGATGACCCCTTCTGGGAGAGCGGCGCCCTGATCGAGGATTTCACCCAGTTCGAACCCTTGGAAGGAGGAACGCCTTCGGAGAAGACCAAAGCCTATTTGGGTTATGACAGGGAGTATCTCTATCTGGCACTGCGCTGTTTTGATTCCGACCCCGGAGGCATCCGGGCCTGCCTCACCCCGCGGGACAAAGCACCGGCGGACGACGGCATCACCGTCTACCTCGATACCTTCAACGACAAGAAGCGGGCCTTTGTCTTTCAGATCAACCCCTGCGGGATCCAGACCGACGGCATACTCACGGAAGGCAGCGGCCGGCGCCGCATGGGGTGGGAACGCTTCGACCGCAACTGGGACACTTTTTTTCTGGCGGACGCCCGCGTGGATGAGCTGGGTTACACCGTGGAAATGGCCATTCCCTTCAAAAGCCTGAGGTTCCCGAACGCAAATTCCCAGACATGGGGGATCAAGATCCAGCGCTCGATCCCGAGGAAGAACGAAGAGATGTACTGGCCGCCTCACACGCGCGACAGCAACGGCTTTCTGGTCCAAACGGGGACGTTGAACATCCGCGGTCCCATTCATCAGGGAAAAAACATCGAGCTCATGCCCGTCGTCACCGGCCTCAAGGCGACCGGCCGGAGGTTTGACCCGCAGGGAGGCCTGAATTTCAAATGGGGCCTGACCTCCGACATGGTGCTGGATTCCGCCTACAACCCGGATTTCAGCCAGATCGAGGCCGATATGCCGCAGATCGATGTCAACCAGCGCTATGCCCTGTATTATCCCGAGAAAAGACCTTTCTTCCTCGAGGGAAAGGATTTCTTCGATACACCCTTCGAGCTGGTCTATACACGCACGATCGTCGATCCCCAGTGGGGCGTCAAGCTCACGGGCAAGAGCAAAGGGACGACCATCGGCCTCCTCAGTTCCATGGACATGAATTCGCCCGAGGTCACGCTCGCTGATTCAAGTGCCTACGAGGAAGAGGAGGAAATAGAAGGGCCTCTCTATCACTCCTTAGTCAACATCTTCCGTTTGAAGAAGGATCTCTTCTCAGAGTCCTATATCGGGGTCATGGCCACAGATAAAGAGACGGGCCTTCCGGGGGAATCCCTGAGCACATATTTTAACCGGGTGGCGGGGATCGACGGCCATTTCAAGTTCATGAGATACAACCGGTTGTCCTTCCAGGCGGTCGGCTCGATGACCCAGACAGCCGCCGAAAAAACGGACCTTGTGCCCGCTTATACCTTCGGCCTCAGCCACAGCTCCCGGCATCTCCAGATTTCGGCCGACTACAGCAGTGTGCCCGCGGATTTCGAGGCGTCGCTGGGCTTTTTCCGGAGGAAAGATATTCAGGCCTTGAGTGTCCGGGCCGGCTATGCCCTCCTTCCCATGAACGAGTGGATTGTCTCGATCCGGCCGTCGGTCGAGTACCGGAGGATTACCGATTTCAACGGGACCCTGACCGACGATGAATACTCCCTTTCCTGCTTCCTGAGCGGCTGGCGTCAGACGTACATGTGGGGCTGGTATTCTTCGGGCCTGGAGCGCTACGAGGGCATCGATTTTTATCAGAAAAGCCTGATGCTCGGCCTCGGCTCAGAGCCCCTGTCCTGGCTCGGCGCGGAAATCCGGTACAACTTCGGAGACGGTATCTACTACGACTACAATCCCTATCTCGGCTACAAGAAGGGCTTGGAGATGGGGGTTATTCTTAAGCCCTTTTCCAACTTGAATGTTTCCTACAGTTTGGGCAATGACAGGTTTTACAAGGGCAAGGGCGGGGAAACCGTTTACAGGATCAACGTTATCTCCCAGCGGATCAACTATCAGGTCACGCGCCCACTCTCCCTGAGGCTGATCACCGACTACAACGATTACTACAGTATGCTCTATGTGAGCGCCCTGCTCAGCTACGAATACCGGCCCGGGACCGTCTTCTATCTCGGGGTGGATGACAACCGGGAAAAGGACCTCCAGGGATTCTTCCGGGGCACAGGCCGCTATTATTTCGTCAAGTTCTCCTATTGGTGGAGGGTTTGAGCCGGTATTGAAGTCCATCCGGAAAAGTGATAGAATGCGGGACAAGCGACAATCCTTCATCAATCCAACAGATGGAGAATTTCTATGAACAGAAAGCTTATCAGACCCAACCTGGCCGAGATCCGGGACAGCCGGGAAAGGGAAAAAGAGCGCCACGAATCTGAAAAACGGAAGATGCATCCGCCCTATGATACTCACGCGGAGAACTACTACTACCTCAAGCAGATGAACAAGAAGACCAAGATGGCTGTGGCCTTCGCCGATGGCCAGGTCATCGAGGGATACGTCGAGTGGTACGACCGCAACTGCTTCAAGCTCAACCGCGATGACGCGCCCAACCTGCTCATCTACAAGGCCAACATCAAGTATCTCTATAAAACCGAAGATAAAATGGAAGAGGAAGAGCTCAAGAAAAAAATCCGATGACTCTTCGGAGAATCGGGATCACGCTGGGCGATCCGGGGGGTGTCGGCCCGGAGATCGTGCTCAAGGCGTTGGCAGGGGATTATGAATTGCCGAAGGCCGACTATGTGCTTTTCGGCTCCGCGCCTGTCCTCCGGGCGGAAGAAAAAGCCCTCGGGATTCACTTCGATTTTGGCTTCCTGAAGCCGGGAATACCCAAGTTGTCGGGTTCCCTGACATTCCGGGAAGTCCCGGGCTCATTGAGGAGGGTGACGAAGGGAGCGCCGGCCGCCAAAAACGGCCTCGAATCCTTCCGCTATTTCAAAGCTGCCGTCGCCGAAGCCAGAGAGGGGAATCTGCAGGCCATTGTAACGGCCCCTATCTCCAAGTCCTCCTGGGCGCTGGCTGGGATCTCCTGGAAGGGCCATACCGATTACCTGAGCCATTTCTATCGCGGGGTCATCATGGGCTTCTGGTCGGAAAAGCTCAAACTTGCCCTATTGACCCATCATGTCTCCTTGAAGGATGCCCTGAAAAAGGTCAAGAAGGACAGCCTGCTGGGTTTTTTCATTTCCCTCGACAGGAGCCTGAAGAAGATCCGGTTGGGGAAGTTCACACTACTGGTCGCCGGACTCAACCCCCATGCCGGCGAGGGCGGCCTCCTGGGCCGTGAAGAGACTGAGGAGATCGCGCCGGCCATCAAGGACGCCCGCCGCCAGGGCATCACGATCAGCGGCCCCTACCCGCCCGACGTCGTCTTCCGGAGTGCCATCGGGCAGCCGGATACAATCGTCATCGCCCTCTACCATGACCAGGGGCTAATTCCCTTTAAACTCCTGGCCTTTGACAGCGGAGTCAACGTGAGCCTGGGTCTTCCCTTTGTCCGGACCTCTCCCGATCACGGCACGGCCTTCGATATTGCCGGAAAAAATAGAGCCGATCCGCACAGCCTGGTTGAAGCCATCAAGCTGGCCGCCGTTCTTTCCCGTTCGGTTTGACACCCCCGGTGCGACCGGTTGCCCCGCCTCCCGGCCGGCTGCAAGTGCCGGCAGGGCGCTTCAACCACGGAGTTTGAGGGGTGCCATCCGAATGGTCTTTTCCGCGGCCGATACGATTTTCTCCCGCGAAAAATAGATGGGGAAATAACCACCCTCAACCCATGGTTTCAACAGGTCTGAATAATGGGGATCCCGGGGAATGCCCGACTGGCCGGGGGCGTTGGTGCCCACCGACAGATCCCAATCCGCCAGGTCGGCGATGATCCGGAAGGTTGCCCCGGAGGTCTGGTTGTCGCCGTCGGATGTATTGTTGACGGTCTCGCCGTCGCCGCCGCGGGGAAAAGGTCCCAGGTCGAACTGCCGGCGGAGGTCTTCTCTCAGAGCGCCGCTCAGCGGATGATGAAGCTGGACATGATGGAAGTTGGGGTCGCCATAGTGCCAACGCGCCGGGTCCGGACCAAACCTCTTGGTGAGGAGATCAATAGCCTGCTCCAATGAAAGGATGAGGAGCCGGTCACGTTCGGCATCGGGATTGGGACCGAAGCGGCTATCGGGTTTCTCGAGCCAGCCAATAGCTTTGCTGAGAGGAAGCTGTGCAAGGGCGGCGCGGGCCGTTTCGGGAATGAGGGCATCTCTCAGGTTGTCCAGGAGCGCCCTCTTCCAGGCGACATAGATCGCCGCGGCTCCTGACTGCGGTGACAGGAGAAAATCCCAGACCTTCAGTTTCTCCATGGCCTTCTGAGCGAGCGGAGTTGACGCCTGCAGGTTTTTGAGCAGCGGGACCAGCCGGCGGGCGGGGAGTGAGAGGACGTCCTGCTGCAGGTTCTTCATGTCCGAGAGATCCATCGTGCGGCCCGAGCCCAGAACCTCGGTGATCCTGAGAAAACGGAACGGGTCGGCCCAGAGATAACCCACCCGATGCGGATAATCCTTCGGCAGGTTATCCTGGTTGGCGGTCGCAATGAAACCCGATTCGGGGTTGAGGAGCGAGGGAAGCCCGGAGGGTGGGAGGAAACCGCCCCATTCGTATTTTGCGTCGCCCGGCACCGGAAGAAGCCCCGCCCAGTTCGGCCGGATGGGCACGAGTCCCGTCACCTGCCAGCCGATATTCCCCTTCCGGTCAGCCCAAAGCATATTCAGAGAGGGTGTCCGGTTCTTGAAGCAGGCTTCCTGGAATTCCGGCCAACTCCTGGCCTGGTCTATTTGCAGGCTGGCCAGATACGGAGCGCATCCGCTCTCCAGCCAGGCGGCGCGCAAGGCGACCGCCAGGTGGTGTTCCGGATCTTCATAGATGACCGGGCCGTGCCTGGTAAATTTAAGCTTCGCCTCTACAGGCGCATCTCCTTTGACCGGGATTCTCTCGGGGACGACAGTCATCTCTCCCCAGCCGGCAGAATAACGGTAGCGGCCAGGATCATCAGGGTCGGTCTCATAGACGTACAGGTCTTCCTGATCGACTGGAAAAATGGTCAAGCCCCAGGCACCGTAGTCGTTATGCCCTATGGAAACACCGGGGAGGGCCGGCTCGCCGCCGCCGATGACGTTCCAGCCTGGCGCCGTCAGATGCACCCAGTAGCGGAGCGAAGGTATCTGGAGCGCGCGGTGGGGATCGTTGGCCAGAAAGGGCAAGCCACTCCGGGTGAGCCGGCCGCTGACCGCCCAATTGTTGCTCCCCTGGAATGGTTGCGGGATGGGCTCAAATAAAAAAGGCATCATGGGGGCCGTGGAACTCGAAGCCTCTGTGGAGGCTCGAGCGGCGGGTTCGGCGACATCCTCCGGAGCGAACCGGAGCGGTTCCCGGGCTTCTCCATAAAGCTCGATCACTTTGTCGGTAATGAGCGAAAGGTCCAGCCCGTCTGCCGGCTTGAGGTCGGGGTTTCCGGGATGAAGGTCAAGGAAGTCTCTGAGTTTTTCCGGGCCGATGGCCTGGACCGCCCGGGCCAGCCGGGTCTCGGTCGTTGCGTTCCTGAAAAGGCCGTTGTGCCGCGAAACAACGATCTGGGGGGTCCAGCGGCCGGGGGTGATTCCGAGGAGCCGGAACTCAACCGGAAGGAGGTCGGGGCTTTTTCGGGTCAGGTCGATATAGGCGTTGATGCCCTTGACGAAGGAGAAAACGATCTTCTCCCCCTGGGGATGATAGGAACCGAGCTCCTTATGGAGGTCGCCCCGGAATTTCAGGAGGCGTGAACCGATATCGCGCCGGAGCGCTTTCTCGCCCAAGATCTCGGCCACCGTCCCCGTGGCCTGGCGCCTCCACATCTCCAGCTGGAAAAGCCGGTCTGTGGCGATGTTGAAGCCTTGGGCAAAAAAGAGGTCGTCCTGGTTTTGGGCATAGATATGCGATATGCCCCATTTGTCCTTGATGATCTCCACGGACTGCTGCAGGCCCTCGATTTGGAGATCGGTCTTTGCCGGCCCGGACTTCCCCCCGAAAAGAGTGAGGGTGATGCAGGCTCCTATCGAAAGCAGCAGGACCCGGAACCATTTTTTCTCGGCCACGGCTTGATTCTCCCTTCGTTTGGCCATCTTATCGCGAAGCGCGGGCGATGTCATCACGGATCAAACGATCTTGGATTTCCCGGGAGAGATGCGTTATAATCGCGCCTCATGTTTCGGGCATCTCAAATCCATCCACAGGGGGCACAATTATGAAGTTCACAAGCTATTCCGCAGAGGACATCCCTCGGCGCAAGTTTCTCGAGTTGAGCCTGAAGGGAGGAATCGGCCTCGTGGCCGCCCCTTCCCTGCTGCGCGGGCTGCTGGCCGGCCAGCCCGCAGCTCGACCGGAGCTCGCCTTCGAGGACCTGAACAAGGTCATCCGCCACGCCCTGAGCCAGGGCGGAGAGTTCGGCGAGGTCTATGTCGAGCACCGGATCTCGCGCAGCATCCTGCTCGAGGAGGGAAAGTTCAAGAGCGCCGTCTTCGGCATCAGCCAGGGCGCCGGCGTGCGCGTGATCTCAGGGGACAAGACCGGCTACGCCTACACGGATGAGATCACGCAAGAAAAGCTCATCCGGGCCGCGGAGGTGGCTTCCTTTGTCGCCCGGGGCACGAAGTCGATCAAGCCGGTGGATGTCAAGGAGGAAAAGCGGCCGTCCTACATCACGGTCAAGGTCCCTCTCCAGACGGTTGCCGACGAGAAGCGCCTGGAGATCATGAAGCGCGCCCACGACGCCGCCCTTGCCTATGACGCCCGGATCAAGATGGCCTCGATTGACTATTACGACGAAGTCCGCAGCCGGATCATAGCCAACAGCGAGGGACTTTACCTGAGCGATGAGCTGCCGCTCCTGTTCTTCATCGTCCAGACTCTCGGTGTCGGCAACAGCACTTCTCATATGGGGCGCGAGCGGCTGAGCCGGCACTCCGGGATCGAGATGTTCGACGAGCTCAAACCTGAGGATGCGGCCCGGACCTGCGCGCGGGAATCCATCGTCATGCTCGAAGCCAAGGATGCCCCTGCCGGGAAGATGGACGTGGTCATGCAGAACGGCTGGGGCGGAGTCCTGGTCCACGAGGCCGTCGGCCATCCCCTCGAGGCCGACAACATCGCCCGGGAAACCGGTGTTTTCGTCGGCAAACTCGGGAAGAAAGTGGCCAACGAGAAGTTCACGATGGTCGACGACGGCACCCTCCCCTGCTTCCGGGGTACGACAGACTACGACGACGAGGGGACTCAAATGAAGCGCAATGTCCTGATCCAGGACGGGGTCCTCGTCAAGTTTATGACCGATATCCTCTCGGCCAAACAGATCAAAATGGAGCGGACCGGAAACGGCCGCCGGGAGAGCTTCCGTAACATCCCGATCGTCCGCATGACCAACACTTTTATCGACCGGGGGAAGGACAAGCCGGACGAAATCCTGGCCTTGACCAAGAGCGGCATCTACGTCCAGAGCCTGAGCGGGGGGAGCGTCAACCCGACGGACGGTGTTTTCAACTTCACCTGCCGGGAGGCCTATCTCATCGAGGACGGGAAAAAGACGACCCCCGTCAAGGGAGCCACTCTCATCGGAAACTGCCTGGATGTCATCCAGGGGATAGACGCCGTCGGTGACGACCTGGATTTTGGCCCCGGGATCTGCGGCAAGGGCCAGGCGGCCGAGGTAGCGGCGGGGCAGCCCACGGTCAGGATCAGGGGAATCAACGTGGGCGGATCGCGGGCGAGATAAGGCCGTCGAAGGGAGAAGACAATGGACTATAAAACAGTAGCCGAAGAGCTGGTTAAAAAGTGTCTGAAAAAAGGGGCCGACGCAGCCGAGGTCTATATTGAGAACGGCCGGAATCTGAGCATCGATGTCCGCAAAGGAGAGGTCGAGACAGTGGAGGAAGCGGCCTCATACGGTGCCGGGCTCCGTGTCTTCATCAAAGGGAAGATGGCCTTTGCCAGCTCCAATGACCTGGGGGAAAGAGCGTTGGACGATGCCCTTGGCCGGGCCATCGAGTTTGCCAAGATTACGACTGCCGACCCGAACAATGTGCTTCCGGACGACAAGGGGTTGACCGAAATCGCCGGTCTCTTTGACCCTCAGATCGGCAAAATACCGATGGAGCGGAAGATCGAGCTCGCTAAGAAAATCGAGCAGTTGGCCATGAAAGATCCCCGGATCACCAAGAGCGACGGGGCCAGATACGGAGAAGCGGAGGGCGAGGTCGTCATCGCCAATTCGAACGGACTGGCCAAAATCTTCCGGTCTTCGGCCTGCTCTCTGGGTGTTTCGGTGGTGGCGGAAAAAGGAGACCAGAAATCATCGGGCGGCGAGTTCTGTGGAGCTCGTTCCTTCAGTGACCTCAAACCGGCCGAAGTGGTGGCAGCCAAGGCGGCCCGCGATGCCTACGAGATGCTGGACCCGAAGCCGCTCAAGACACAAAAGGCCCCCGTTATTTTCCATGCCGATGTGGGTTACGCGCTTCTCGGGGGGATTCTCGGGGCGGTCAATGGTGAACGGGTCTTGCAGGGGGCGAGCTTCCTGGGCAACCGGATGGGTCAGAAGATCGGCTCGGAGCTCGTCACGCTCATCGACGACGGGACGCCCGAGAAGGGTGTGGCCAGCGAGCCGTTCGACGGCGAGGGGGTTCCGACCCAAAAAAAGATCATCATCGATAAGGGTGTTCTGAAGGGTTTCATGTATAATACAATTATCGCCAAGCGGGCCGGAGTCCAGAGCACGGGAAATGCGGTGCGGGGCGGGTTTACCAGCCTGCCCGGGATCGGTCCACATCAATTTTACCTGGCCGCCGGCCAGGCCAAGCTTGAAGACATCATCAAGGCGACAAAGGTCGGCCTGCTGGTCAAGGAGGTGACCGGTTACGGCATCAACCCGGTCAACGGCAACTTCAGCGGAGGCGCTTCCGGTTTCTGGATTGAGGACGGGAAGATCGTCTTCCCCGTTAAGGGCCTGACCATCGCCGGAACGGCGGACGAGATGCTCAACGGGATCGAAATGGCCGGCGATGACCTCGATTTGAGCCGGAGGATGGCGACGCCGACCTTCCGGATTAGACTCCTCCAGATCGGCGGGGAATGATCCCCGAACGGCAGGGCGAGTTTATCATCGATATCTGCGAGCCCATCCGTCCCCTGTAGAATCATCTAAATAATAGGAGGCCGCCATGAGAAAAGTATCCGCGTTCAATTTCGTAACTCTCAACGGCTACTTCAAAGGGCCAAAAGGGGATATCAGCTGGCATAGGCATGGCGCCGAAGAAAATGAATATGCGGCCGAGTCGCTGAAATCCGGGAACACGCTTCTTTTTGGACGCGTGACATATGAGATGATGGCCAGTTACTGGCCGACACCGGCGGCGATCAAAAACGATCCGGTTGTCGCGCGAGGAATGAACAATGCGGATAAAATTGTTTTTTCAAGAACACTGAAAAAGGCCGAGTGGACGAACACCAGGCTGGTGAAGGACAATATTGTTGAAGAAATGAAGAAAATGAAGCAGGTGCCCGGGAAGGATATGACTCTGCTGGGCAGCGGGAGCATTTTAGCCCAATTTGCAGAACACGGTCTGATTGATGAGTATCAGATCATGGTGGATCCCGTTGTCCTGGGCGATGGCACGCCGATAATGAAAAGCATCAAGCACAAGCTGGACCTGAGACTTATCGGGACAAGAACATTCAAGAGTGGGGTCGTCCTGCTTTGCTACGGGCCTGTGGAAAAGGCGTAAGCGAGTATTCCATTCGCGGCCGGGAGGAGGAGCGCATGAAAAAGGCTTTGGGAATCTTGGCCTTCGTTTTGGTTTGCGAGCTGGCGGGGATCATCGGTTCCTTTTTTACGGCGCCGTCGGTCCCCGGGTGGTACGCAGGCTTAGCTAAACCGCCGTTCAACCCGCCGGGCTGGGTTTTCGCCCCGGTCTGGACCATTCTGTACGCCATGATGGGATTATCCGCTTATCTTGTTTATGAGAAAGGGCCGAGGAGGAGCGAGGTCAGGAAAGCCCTGGCCGTTTTCGCCGGGCAGCTTCTGCTGAACACGCTCTGGTCGATTGTCTTCTTCGGGGCGCACATGATCTTGGGCGCCGCCGCCGTCATCATCCTTTTATGGGGGATGATCCTGGCCTCGATTTGGCTCTTTTCCGGGAT
>Ga0154897_1052_pt2 | contig 15258 bp, 16 predicted proteins | sample Rifle2008BG19ft_FD_105869 | JGI IMG/M metagenome (GOLD analysis project Ga0154897, IMG submission 105869) | Candidatus Aminicenantes bacterium RBG_19FT_COMBO_59_29
CACGAAGGACGCCAAGAGGAAGAGGCGGCTGGGCCAGAAAGCCGTGGTCAGCGGGGCCGACCGGGCCGCCGTCAAGAAGATGCTTCCCTACGAGTTCTAGAGAAACGGAAGGAGTTCAAGATGCCGCGAGTCAAGCGAGGAACAAAGCGAAGGGCCCGCCGGGCCAAGTATTTGAAGCTGGCCAAAGGCTACTGGGGAGCGAAAAGCCACAACTACCGGACAGCCAAGGAAGCCGTGGAGAAGTCCCTTCTCTACGCCTACCGCGACCGGCGCAATAAGAAACGGGATTTCCGGCGCCTTTGGATCATCCGGATCAAGGCCGCCTCAGAGCAGAACGGGCTGAGCTACAGCCGTTTCATCAACGGTTTGAAGGGACTTCACGTCGAGCTCGACCGCAAGGTCCTGGCCGACCTGGCCGTCACTGCTCCCCAGTCGTTCACCGCTCTCGTCCAGAAGGTCAGAGAAGCCGTGACCTGAGATGAAGAGTTTCGAGAGCCGCATCGGCGAGCTCAGGAAGAAATTCGAAGGGGCCCTGGCCGGAGTTAAATACGACAGAGAGCTCGAGGACCTGCGCAACGAATTCCTGAGCCGGAAGAGGGGGCATCTCACCCTTCTGTTTGATGAGCTGAAATCTCTTTCCGCCGAGGAAAAACCGTCAGCCGGCAAACTTGTCAATGACCTGAAACTCTACGTCCAGGGTCAACTAAAAAGCTTCGATAGAAGCGGCTTAGCTAAGCCGGCTCCATTGAAGCTAAGGGGTGGGATTAAGAGCCCTCAGGTTATCACAGAACATGAAGGTCAGCTGGACCTGACGCTTCCCGGGGAGAGAATCCTCTGGGGAGCCCCCCATCCGCTGATGCTCTTCCAGGAGGAGATCGAAAACATCTTCCTGGCCATGGGCTTCTCCATCGCCGAAGGACCGGAGATCGAGACGGACTACTACAATTTCGAGGCCCTGAACTTTCCACCGCATCATCCCGCAAGGGACAGCTGGGACACTCTTTACGTCGGCGATGACCTCCTGCTCCGGACCCATACATCGCCGATGCAGATCCGGGTGATGGAGAAATGCAAGCCTCCCATCCGGATCATCATCCCCGGCAAGGTCTACAGACGCGAGGCCATCGACCCCACCCATCTGCCCATGTTCTGCCAGGTGGAAGGGCTCCTGGTAGACGAAGGAGTGACCCTGGCCCATCTCAAAGGGACTCTGGAGTATTTTCTCAAAACGCTTCTCGGCGACAAGATCGAGATCCGGTTCCGGCCGAGCTTTTTCCCGTTCACCGAGCCTTCGGCTGAAGTGGACATCGGCTGTGTCATCTGTCATGGGAAGGACCCGGCTTGTCCCGTCTGCGGCGGCACCGGTTGGAAAGAGCTCTTGGGAGCCGGTCTCGTCGACCCCCAGGTCCTCAAGAACGTCAACATCGATCCCGAGAAATATTCCGGCTGGGCGTTCGGCCTGGGCATCGAGCGGACGGCCATGTTCCGCTATCAGATTGCCGACATGCGCATATTCTACGAGAACGACCTGCGCTTCACCCGACAGTTTAGCTTGAAATGAAGATCAGTTTGGACTGGCTGAAGGAGTATCTGGACGGGGATATCTCTGCCCAGACCGCCGTCGAAGCCCTGGAGCGCATCGGCCTGATGGTCGAAGGCCGGGAGGAGAAAGACGGCGACGTCATCCTCGAAATCGAAACCTACTCGAACCGCCCCGACACGCTGGGCCACTTGGGCATGGCCCGGGAGCTGGCCGCCGCGCTGGGTCTGCGCCTGAAGGAAAGGAGCTGGCCGCTCTCGGAGCTCACCGTCCGGACGGCCGACCTGGCCGATGTCCAAATTCTGGACCCAGACCTCTGTCCGCGGTACTGCGGCGTCGTGGTCGAGGGAGTCAAGGTCGGGCCTTCGCCGGCCTGGCTGCAGAAGAGGATAGAGTCCATGGGGCTCCACCCCATCAACAACGTCGTCGACGTTACCAACTACGTTCTCTTCTCGACATCCCATCCCATCCACGCCTTCGACCTGGACAAGATCACGGGGGCCCGCGTGATCATCCGGCGGGCCAAGAAGGGAGAGAGGCTCCTCTGTCTGGACGGAACGGACCTTAGCCTTGCTCCGGACATGCTGGTTATCGCCGACGAGGCGAAGCCGATCGCCGTGGCCGGAGTCATCGGCGGGCAGGCCTCCGCCGTGACCGAGGGGACCAAGGATATCTTTGTCGAGAGCGCCTATTTCAACCCGGTATCGGTCCGGCTGACCCGCAAGGCGGCTAACCTCCAGACTGATGCCTCCTACCGGTTCGAGAGGGGCGCGGACATTTCGTTTCCCCCCCAGGCGGCGCTGATGGCGGCTTCGCTTCTCACCCAGTTCGGCGGCCGGTCGAGCCGGGAGCCGGCCGACGTCTTCCCGCTTCTGCCCAAAAAGAAAGAAATCATCCTGCGACATCGCCGTATCACCGAACTCCTCGGGGTCGAGGTCGACGAGGCCTTCGTCCAAAAAACTCTCGCCGACCTGGAACTGGGCGTCGAGCTGCAGCAGCCCGGCATCTGGCGAGTCAAGGCGCCCAGCTGGCGGGTGGACCTTGACCGTGAGGCCGACCTGATCGAAGAGGTGGCGCGCTTTTACGGGTACGAGAAAGTTCCCTCCGTCGTTCCGCCCCTCCAGGTTGTCGCGCCGATCCCGGACAAGAGCCGGGAGAAGCTGGGCCGGGTCCGGCCGCTCCTGTTTCACTACGGGTTCAACGAGGTCGTCAATTTCAGCTTTTCCGACGCCGACAAGGAGCGGTTGTTGGCGACCGGATTGGAAGCGATAGAGATCCGGAATCCCATCTCCGCCCGGGCCTCGCTCCTAAGGACGAGCATCCTCGGCGGCCTGTTGGAAACGGCGGCCTGGAACAAGAATCGCGGCCTGGACGCCATCCAGATCTTCGAGACCGGCAATATCTATTATCGCGATGAGCGCGGCTGCCGGGAGCGCCTGACCCTGGGGCTCCTGAGCTCGGGGATGCGGGAAGAGCCGCACTGGAGGCAGAAAAGCCGGGAGGTGAGTTTCTTCCACCTCAAGGGCGCCTGTGAGGCCCTCCTCCAGCAGTTGCGCTACGAACCGTTCTCGTTTGAAAAAGCCGAGCATCCCTGTTTTGAGCCCGGGTCCGGCCTGGCCCTGGCCTACAAAGAGGAAAAGGTCGGCTATCTCGGTCAGGTGGCGGGCCGGCTCACGGACGTCTTCGATTTGAAACAAACGGTTTACGCGGCCGAAATCGACCTCGAGCTCTTGTTCGGAAAGCAGCCCAAGCCGTTCACCTACGAGGCGGTGGCCAAGTACCCGGCCATCATCCGGGATGTGTCCCTGCTCGTGCCGCTAGATGTATCCTATCAGGACATCTGCAAAGCGATCGAGAAGGTTCCTCTTCCTATCCTGGAAGAAGCCCGGCTCATCTCCCAGTATTTCGGGGAATCGAACCCCAAGGACAAGAAATCCCTGTCGTTCCGCTTTATCTACCGTCACCCCCAGAGGACACTCCTGGCCGAAGAGGTGGATCGAGCGGAGCAGCAGGTTCTTATTCAATTAAGACGGGCCTTTGGGGCCCAGCTCAGGGAAGGAGGCAAAATTGACAACGGAACTGGAAAGAATTAAAATACTCGAAGGAAAGATCTCCCAGGTAATTGAGTACGTCAACAAGCTGACCGCCGAAAACGACAAGCTCAAACAGCAGGTCAAAGAGTTCAAGGCCGGAATCAAGGACTACGAAGAACAGTCCAGAAAGACGGTCAAGTTTGAGGAGGACCTGAAACGCTGCGAAAGCGAGAGGGAAGCCATTAAAACCAAGATCGAGGCCATCATCGGCCAGATCGATAAGCTCGGGTTATGATCGACCGCATCATCGAAGTCGAGATTTACGGTCAGAAGTACCGTATTAGAGTCAGAGGAGAAGAGGATGAGAAATATATAAATCATCTGACTTCTTATGTTGATCAGAAGATGCATGAAGTCGCAGTCAAATCGAAGTCGGCGGACATGCTGAAGATCGCCGTGCTCGCGGCCATGAACATCGCCGACGAATTTTTCCTCAGCCAGAAGAAGCTGGATCAACTGAATGAAGTCATCGGGCAGATGGAGAGTGAAATCGGGAGCCTGGACACCCAAATTTCTAAAGAGGACAAGGAATACGATGATCTGGAGAAAACTCCATAAAACAACCGGCCATGGGACGCCGGTCGTGACAGCTGTCTCTAATGCTTGTCTTTTCCATGTAGTCCCATAGGCTTTTCCCGTCTCCTCTCTTCCGCCCCTCCTCGAAGGAGGCAGAACATGAAACTGGCACTCATCATCGGCGTTTCAGCCCTGGTCTTATGGGTGGTCGCCGTCGTCTATTACTTTCTCCGGAAGCGGCAGGTCACGCAGGACCTGTCCCGGGCCCAGGAAGAAGCTAAGGCCGTCCTGGAAAAGGCCACGGCGGAAGCGAACCAGCTCACCCAGAAGGCGTCGGCCGAGGTCAACGAGAGGTCCCGGAACTTTGAAGAGGAGTTCGACCGGCAGACCCGGGACCGGCGGAAAAAGATCAACGAGATGGAGCGGCGGCTGGTCAACAAGGAGGAGAACCTCGACCGGAGGTTCCAGGCCATGGAGAGAAGAGAAGGGGAATTCTCTGGCCGGGAGCGCCGGGTCTTCCAGCGGGAGAAGGACCTCAACGTCCAGGAAGAGAAAGTAACTGGACTGGTTAAGAAGCAGATGGAGGAGCTCGAACGGATCTCCGGGTTCACCCAGGAAGAGGCCAAGGGCCAGGTCATCAAGAAGATCGAGGACGAGGCCAGGCTCGAAGCCGTCCAGATGGTCCGCCGGATCGAGGAAGAGACCCGGGAGAAGAGCCAGGGCCTGGCCAAGGAGATCATCACCCAGGCTATCCAGAGGTCGGCGGCCGAGCATGTTGTCGAGACGACCGTTTCGGTCGTGGACCTTCCCTCGGAAGACATGAAAGGCCGGATCATCGGCCGGGAAGGCCGGAACATCCGGGCCCTGGAGTTGGCCACGGGCGTCGACATCATCGTTGACGACACCCCTGAGGCCGTAATCCTCTCCAGCTTCGACCCCATTCGCCGCGAGCTCGCCCGGCTGGCCATCGAGAAGCTCGTCATCGACGGCCGGATCCACCCGGCCCGGATCGAGGAGATCGTCGAGAACATCAAGGTGGAGCTCGAGAACAAGATCAAGCAGGAAGGCGAAACGGTCATGCTCGAGCTTCGCGTTCAGAACATCCATCCCGAGCTGGTCAAGCACCTGGGCAAGCTGAAATACCGCACGAGCTACGGCCAGAATGTGCTCCAGCACTCCAAGGAAGTGGCCATGCTGTGCGCGCTGATGGCGAGAGAGCTGGGCCTGGATACCCAGGTGGCGCTGCGGGCGGGGCTGCTCCATGATATCGGCAAGGCCGTGGACAGAGACGTGGAGGGGACCCACACAGAGCTGAGCGTCGAGCTGGTTAAGAAGTACGGCGAATCGGATAAAGTGGCCCAGGCCATCGCCTCCCATCACCGGGATGTCGATTTCCCGTCGGTCGAGGCCGTCCTCGTGCAGGCCGCGGACACCCTGTCGGCGGCGAGGCCGGGGGCGCGGCGGGAGCTTCTCGAGACCTACATCAAGCGGCTGGAGAAGCTGGAGGAGATCGCCCACACTTTCGACGGCGTCTCCAAGGCCTTCGCCCTCCAGGCCGGCCGGGAGATCCGGATCATCGTCGAGAGCCAGAAGGTCTCCGACGACCGCGCGGCCCTGGTGGCCAAGGACATCGCCCAGAAGATCAAGAACGAGCTCGATTATCCGGGGCAGATTAAGGTCACCGTCATCCGCGAGATGAGGGCCGTGGAATATGCCAGATAAGCTGGGTTTCCTCTTCATCGGCGATATCATCGGCCATCCCGGCCGCCGGGCGCTCCGCAGATGCCTGCCCCGACTCAGAGAAAAGTATTCTCCGGATTTTATCGTAGCTAATGCGGAGAATGCGGCCGGCGGAATGGGGATTACCGAGGAAGTGGGGACGGAGCTCCTCGGGCTGGTCGATGTCCTCACCTCGGGCAATCATGTCTGGGACAAGAAAGAAGCGCTTCCTTACCTCGACCGCGAGCCGCGCCTCCTCCGGCCGGCCAACTATCCTTCACCGAATCCCGGCAAGGGTTCCTATATCCTGGAGAGCACACGAGGCTGGAAGGCGGGAGTCCTGAACCTTCAGGGAAGGGTCTTCATGGAGCCGCTTGACTGCCCGTTCCGGGTGGCGGACGGAGAGGTGGCTAAGCTCCGCGCCGTGACTCCCGTCATCGTCGTCGATTTCCACGCGGAAGCCACGTCGGAGAAGCAGGCCCTGGGCTGGTACCTTGACGGCAAGGTCTCGGCGCTCGTCGGGACGCACACCCATGTCCCCACGGCCGACGAACGCATCCTGCCTCGCGGGACCGCCTACATAACGGACGTCGGCATGGTGGGAGGGTACCACTCCGTTATCGGCATCCGGCCGGAGCAGGCCGTGGCCCGCTTTCTCACGGCGCGGCCGCAGCGATTCGAGCCGGAGAAAGAGGGACTCGTCTTCTCCTCCGTCTATATCGAGGTGGACGCCGCGACCGGCCGGGCCCTCTCGGTCCGGCGGGAGACGATCGTCGAGGAGAGCGGTGATTAACGAGAGCCTGGTGAAGCCGGACCGAATCTACACGGTCTCGGAGATCACCAGGCTTGTCAAGCTAGAGGTCGAGAACGCCTTCCCCCTCCTCTGGGTTGAGGGGGAGATTTCCAATTTCCGGAGCTACCCCTCCGGGCACATCTATTTCACCCTAAAGGACGAACTGTGCCAGCTCCAAGCCGTGATGTGGCGGAGCCATGTCCGGATGTTGAAGTTCGACCTCAAGGACGGCTTAAAGGTGGTTTGCCGGGGCAAAGTCAGTGTTTATGAGGCCCGCGGGCAATACCAGCTCATGGTGGATCTCATAGAACCCAAGGGGAAGGGCGCACTCCAGTTGGCCTTCGAACAGCTCAAGGAGAAGCTCCGGGCCGAAGGCCTCTTCGATGCCAAGCACAAAAAGCCCCTGCCGCTCCTTCCCAAGAAGGTCGGGATCGTCACCTCGCCGCGCGGGGCGGCCATCATCGATATCCTGAGGACTCTGGAGAGACGGTTCGCCCGGCTCCACATCCTCATCTATCCGGCCAAGGTCCAGGGAGATGGCGCCGCCGACGAGATCGTCGAGGGCATCGATTACCTGGGCCGCCAGACGGACATCGATGTCCTTATCGTCGGCCGCGGCGGCGGGTCGATCGAGGACCTCTGGGCCTTTAACGAAGAGAAGGTGGCCAGGGCCATCTTCCGCTCCCCCATCCCGGTCATCTCCGCGGTCGGCCATGAAGTCGATTTTACGATCGCCGATTTTGTTGCCGACGTACGGGCTTCGACGCCGTCGGTGGCGGCCGAGATCGTGATCAAGGAGGAGCAGGCACTCGCCGACCGGATCGACGGCCTGCACAGACGGCTGGGCCAGAACGTGCTCTATTTCCTGCAGGGCCGGAAACAGCTCGTCTCGAACCTCAGCCAGCACCGGATCTTTCAGAATTTCCGGATCGCGCTTTACAGCCTGGAACAGAGGGTGGACGAGCTCGAGCAGAGGGCGAGAGATGTCTTCCGGCGAAAAAAGATGCAACTCGCCGAGAACCGGGCTTCGGTGACACTTATTGAAGAGAAGATGGCCTCGACCGTCCGGCGGCTCCTCCAGAGTCTGACGGCGCGCTGGGACAAGCTCTCCCTAGAGTTGCACAACCTCAGCCCGCTGAATGTACTGAAAAAAGGCTACACCCTCTGCTGGAAGGACGACCTTCGGCTTATCCGGAGGGTTGAAGACGTCGACCCGGACAAGGAGATTACCGTATCCTTCTACCAGGGCGCGTTCACCTGCCGGGTGAAAGAGATCGACCGGGAGACGCGGCTCGAGGAGCGCCTGATAAAGGAGAAAAAATGACCAGCCTGAGTTTCGAAAAGGCTCTGTCCGACCTGGAGGGCATCGTCCAGAAGCTGGAAAAGGGAGGTCTCTCTCTGAACGAGTCGTTGGCTCTCTTCGAGAAGGGAGTCAAGTTGGCCAAGTTCCTCCGGGAAGAGTTGACGAAGGCCGAAAAAAAGGTTGAAATCCTCCTCAAGGACGACAAAGGAGAAGTTCGGAAAGAGCCTTTTGACCTCGACCGGGAAGTGGGCTTTTCCTCGAAGAAAGAAGTCGAGGAAGGAGATGAGGAGGCAGAAGACGGGGATGATGAGGAGGACGAAGAGAAGGAGACTCCCTTCTGAGCCCATGCGAATCCAAGACAGCCTGGCGGCGAAAAAGCGCCTGATCGAGAGGGAGCTCGAGCGCCTCCTTTCGCGGGACGATTCCCGCCTCTTCCCGGTCATGCGGTACGCTGTCCTTCCGGGAGGCAAGCGGTTCCGGCCGCTTCTGCTGCTCTCCTCAGGGGCCTGTTTTAACGCCGCACCGCGCCTCCTCCTTCCCTTCGGCTGCGCCATCGAGCTCATCCATAACTATTCTCTCGTCCACGATGATCTGCCGTCTATGGACAACGATGACTTCCGGCGCTCTAAGCCGACCTGCCACCGGGCCTTCGGCGAGGACCTGGCCATCCTCGCGGGGGACGCACTGCTCACCCTGGCCTTCGAGGTGATGGCCGGTGCCGCCTTTCCTGCGGTCGCGCTGCGGAGGAAACAGGAGGCCATCCGGGTGATCAGCCGGAGCGCCGGGGTCGATGGACTGATCGGCGGTCAGGTGCTGGACATCACTTTGACGCCGAAGAAATTGACCAGGCCGAAAATCGATGAACTCATCCGCAAAAAGACGGGTGCGCTGATCGCCGCCGCGGTCGAGGTGGGGGCCATCCTCGGCCGGGCCCGCCCCGACGAGAGGCGCGACATCTTGGACTACGGAGTGAATATCGGGCAGGCCTTCCAGGTCCGGGACGATATCCTGGACTCACTCCGGAAAAAGAAAACCGGCATTCCGGACCGGCCCGATTACGTCTCTTTCGCGGGAGAAGAGAAGGCCCGAAAAAGGCTGGAGGGCCTGGTCCGCAGGGCCGTTAGTTCCCTGGAGGGATTCTCGTCCCGGGCCGAGGAGCTCCGCTATCTCGCGGCGTCCCTTCTTGCGCCCGATCCGGAGACCGCCGATTCCTAAGCTCCTTGAAGGGATCCGCAGTCCCCAGGACTTGAAGAAGGTCCCGCCGGAAAACCTCCGCCAGGTCGCGGATGAAATACGGGCTTTGATCCTGGATGTCGTCTCCAAGAACGGCGGCCATCTGGCCTCCAACCTGGGGGCCGTGGAGCTGACGATCGCCCTCCACTATGTCTTCGATTCTCCCCGTGATACGATCATCTGGGACGTCGGCCACCAGTGTTACACTCACAAGATCCTGACCGGCCGCAGGGAGCGGTTCTGTACCCTGCGGCAGCACCAGGGGCTCCTGGGGTTTCCCGACCGGCAAGAGAGTGAGCACGATATCTACAATACGGGGCATGCTTCAACGGCCCTGTCGGCCGCCCTGGGCATCGCCGTGGCCAGGGACAAGCTCAAGGACGACCATAAGGTCATTGCCGTGGTCGGCGACGGCGGGCTGACCGGCGGCGTCGCCTGGGAGGCCCTCAACCAGATCGGCCACCTGCGGGAGCCGATTGTCATCGTCCTCAATTTCAACGAGATGTCGATCTCGCCGAACGTGGGCGCCCTGTCCAAGTACCTCAGCTACCTCGTCTCCGGCCAGCACTATCTCAGGATCAAGGATCAGGCCAAGTCTATCCTCAAGTCCATTCCGGCCGTCGGCCAGCCGATGATCAAGGTCGGCCGGGCGATGGAGGACGCCGTCAAGAAGGTCTTTTTTCCCGGCCTGGTATTCGAGGAGCTGGGCATTCGGTATGTAGGGCCGGTCCAGGGCCACAGCCTCACCTCCCTGATCGAGGTCTTCGAAGACGCCAGGACCTATGAGGGTCCGGTTCTGATCCACTGCGTGACCCAGAAGGGACGCGGCTATGCCCCGGCCCGGAGCAACCCGGAGAGGTTTCACGGCGCGGCACCGTTCAACCGGGCGACGGGCGAGCCGCTCAGCAATGCGACTACGCCCTCATACTCGCAAGTGTTCGGCCAGGCCGTGCTCAAGCTGGCTCGCCGGGACGAGAGGATTATCGCCATCACGGCGGCGATGCCGGAAGGCACGGGTCTGAGCCGCTTCGCCAGGGAATTGCCCGGCCGTTTCTACGATGTCGGCATCGCCGAGCAGCACGCCGTGAATTTCGCGGCGGGCCTGGCCCTGCGAGGGCTCAAACCGGTGGTGGCCATCTATTCCACCTTCCTGCAACGGGCCTATGACCAGCTCTACCACGATGTCTCGCTCCAGGATCTGCCTGTCGTCTTCGCCCTGGACCGCGCCGGCATCGTCTCGGATGACGGGCCGACCCACCAAGGGGTCAACGACATCATCTACCTGCGCCACATGCCCCACATGATCGTCATGGCACCCAAGGATGAGAACGAGCTGCAGCGGATGCTGAAATCAGCACTCAGCTACGGCCATCCGACGGCCATCCGTTTCCCCAAAGACAAAGGGCGCGGGGTGCCGCTCGAGGACGAGCCCCAGGAGATCGCGCCGGGACGGAGCGAGCTGCTCAAGGAGGGGAAGAGCCTGCTGCTGGCCTATGGCAGTATGGTCTACCCGGCCCTCGAGGCCGCTTCCGAGCTCGAGAAAGAGGGTCTTTCCCTGGCCGTCATCAACGCCCGGTTCGCCAAGCCCCTGGATGAGGAGGCCATCCTTCCCTACGCACAGAAGGGGAACGTGGTCATCACCATCGAGGAAGGTGTCGTCAGCGGGGGGTTCGGGAGCGCGGTCCGGGAGTTCCTCGACCGGGAGAAGCGCTTCGACGTCCGCTTTCTCGCGATCGGGCTGCCGCCGGAGGTTTACCCGCTTGGGAAGGCCGAGCAGATCCGGAAGATCTACGGGCTGGACGCGGCCGGCCTGGCCGGCCGGATCCGGCGGTTTTTCGCTGAATAATCTCTACTGCTTCCATAATAATAGTATGATTAAAAGAGAGAGGGCCGACAAGCTCGTCCTTAGCCAGGGCCTGGCCCAGAGCCGCGAGAAGGCCCAGGCGCTCATCATGGCCGGACTCGTCACCGCCGGCGGCCGGAAGGTGGAGAAACCGGGTGAGCTCCTCGACACCGAGGTTTCACTCGCCGTGCGCGATGGCATCCCCTATGTGAGCCGGGGCGGGCTGAAGCTCGCTGAGGCGCTGGAGGCGTTCGCCGTGCGGGTCGCCGGGAAGGTTGCCGCCGACCTGGGAGCTTCAACCGGCGGGTTCACGGATTGTCTCCTTCAGAGAGGGGCGAGGGTGGTCTATGCCGTCGACGTCTCCACGAGCCAGCTTGACTGGCGGCTGAGGCGCGACCCGCGGGTGGTTCCTCTTGAGAAGAACGCCCGTTATCTCAGCGCTGAGGACTTCCCGGAGCGGCCGGGCATCGTGACCGTGGACCTTTCTTTCATCTCCGTGCTCAAAGTGCTTCCGGCAGTCCGAAATTTCCTGGCCGGCGGAGATGTGCTCTGCCTGCTCAAGCCCCAGTTCGAGGTGGGAAGAGGGCAGGTGGGAAAAAGGGGGGTCGTCCGGAATCCCCTGCAGCATGAGGGGGTTTTGAACCAGCTGCTTCAGGGCGCAGGCGAACTGGGTTTCGGCGTCCGCGGTCTTCACGGATGCAAGGTCCGCGGACAGAGGGGGAACAGAGAGTTCTTCGTTCACTGGATGTTGACGGGACCGTCCTTATCTCCGGACAAAGCCCGAGAACTGGTCAGGGAGGTGGTCTATGGGTAAAAAGATCGAAACGGCGGGCGTTGTCATCAAGCCACATGCGCCCAATATTGAAAAGATCTTGCGGGACCTGATGGAGGGCCTGGAGGAGAGAAAGATCGCCTGCCTTCTCGAAGACGTGGCCGCGCGCAAGCTGCTCCTGAAGGATGGGCTGCCGCGCGAGGAGCTTCCGGGCCGGGTTGACCTGATGATCGTCCTCGGGGGAGACGGCACCCTTCTCAGCATCGCCCACCTGGCCGCCCAGAGGAATGTCCCGGTGCTGGGTGTCAACCTGGGGCGCCTCGGTTTCCTGACCGAAGTGCCGACCGACGAGATCTATATCACGCTGGATTCCTTTCTCGCCGGCCAGGAAGGGATCATAAGTCCCCGCCTGCTCCTCGAAGCCGGCTGCCGCGGCAAGAGCTACTACTGCCTGAATGATGTCGTCATCAACAAGGGGGCCGTCGCCCGGATGATCCAGATCGGGATCTGGATCGACGACAGGGAGATAGCCGCCCTGAAGGCCGATGGCCTGATCGTCTCGACCCCGACCGGATCGACCGCCTATTCTCTATCCGCGGGAGGGCCCATCGTCCAGCCCTACGTCCCCGCTCTCGTGCTGTCGCCCATCTGTCCTCACACCCTATCCTTCCGGCCCATGGTCGTCGCCTCCGGCTCCAGGATCAGACTCCAGCTCCTGACGGCCGGCGAAGAGGTCTACCTCACGCTGGACGGCCAGAGGGGCATCACCTTGGGGAAGAACGACATCATCGAGATCAAAAGGGCCGAATTTGCGCTCAACCTCCTCTCCTCGCCGAAGAGAAACTATTTTGACCTGCTCAAGGAGAAGCTGGCCTGGGCCACCTTTCCCTAAAAGGCTCGGATTCAGGCTCGTCAGCCCGCTCGTTTCCCCAGCGAGGAAACTCGCTCCGCATCCTCCTTCGCTCTTCTCTCCTTTCAGTCGAGAAACCGTGCCCGCTCAGTCGTCCACGGACTTCCTTGCCTGAATCCTTCGCCTTGGGTAATAGAAGAGATCCGTGCCCGCTTCGCTGCGGAGAGCTTTCGTTAGGGACTCCCCCTCGCTCTATTAATAGGCGAAAAAGAGGAATCCGCATGTTTGACAATTGACCGCCCCGCCATTAAGATGATTTCCTCCGATGAGAAACGAACTTCGCGTTGCCCTGGTCACTCCGGAAGCCGCTCCCCTTGCCAAGTCGGGTGAGCTGGCGGAATTCTGCTCGGCGCTTCCCCGGTATCTGACCTCCCTCGGCCTGAAAGTTTCGCTGATCATTCCCAGGTACAGCACCCCTCAGATCGCTTCGCTGGATGCGGCCGTCGTTTTTCCCGAAATCTCAATCCCGCTAAACGGGGAGCGGGCCAAGGCGTCCGTCTTCCGGGCGGAACAGAGGGGCTATGACATCTATCTCATTGACAGCCCCAAGTACTTCTTGCGCGAGAACATCTACGGTCCACCCACCGGGAACTACCTGGACAACGACGAGCGCTTCGTCTTCTTCAGCCGGGCCGCGCTGGAGTTCCTGCGGCAGGCCGGCCTGTCTCTCGATGTTATCCACTGCCATAACTGGCCGACCGCCCTTATCCCCGTTTTTCTGCAATCCCATTACCGGGAGGATCCCGCCCTCAATTCCGTGGCCAGCCTCCTGACGCTTCATAACACCGCTTATCAGGGCGAGTTCCCTGCCGAGTGCCTGGCCATGACAGATTTGAACTGGGATTTTTTCAGCCCGCGGCATCTTTCCCTGAACGGCAAATTCAATTTCCTCCAGGCAGGCGTCGAGTATGCCGACCTGGTCAACACAGTGAGTTCGACCTACGAGAAGGAGCTTCTGTCCAGGAAATCCGAGTCCGGGCTGAGCCGTGTCCTGAGGAAACGAAGGAAGAACTTTACCAGCGTTGGCAACGGCATTGACCGGGATACCTGGGACCCGGGAATGGACCCCTACATCGCCGCCAACTTCGGCCCGGGCCGGCTCGAGGGGAGGACGAAATGCAGGCAGGACCTTATGGCCGTGATGGGGCTCGCTCCGTCTGCGGATATTCCTCTCCTCGCTTTTGTCTCCCATCTATCCCGCCATAAAGGTGCCGATATCCTGGCCCAGTCCCTGGAGGCGATCGTCAATCTCGGGGCCGGGGTTGTGATCTGCGGCGAGGGAGAGGAGCGGTATCAGAAGGAGTTCCAAGCTGCCGCCCGCCGATTCCCCGGGCGGGTCGTCTTCCGCCTCGAGTCGAACCCGGTGCTAACTCACAAGGTCATGGCCGGCGCCGACATCCTGCTCATTCCCTCGCTCACCGAGCCCAGCGGGCTCAACCTGTTTGCCGCTTTCCGGTACGGGGCGGTCCCTGTCGTCCGGGCCACCGGCGGTTTGAAGGAGGCGGTTCGCGCCCACAACTCCAGGACGGGATCCGGCAACGGCTTTGTCTTCCGCGATTATTCGGCCGAGGCCTTGCTCCGTGCCGTCAGGCAGGCCGCCGACTGCTACACCGGGAATCCGGTCCAATGGCGGAAACTCATGGAGGAGGGGATGCGCCAGGAATTCTCCTGGGAAGACACGGCCCGCGGTTATGCAGAGCTCTATCAAAGGGCCCTTGAATTCAAGAGAGGAGGCTGAATTGTCCACGGATATTCACAGCGTTACTGACGCCGATTTCGAAGAGGAAGTGCTGAAGTCTCCGCTTCCTGTTCTGATCGATTTCTGGGCGGCCTGGTGCGTTCCCTGCCGGATGATTACACCCACTGTCGAGCAAATCGCCGAGAGCCATAATGAGAAGCTCAAGGTTGCCAAGATGAACGTCGATGAGAACATGAAAACACCCGGCAAGTACGGCATCCGCGGTATCCCGACGCTCCTCCTCTTCAAGGGGGGCGAGCTCAAAGAGACGATGGTGGGCGTGCAGTCGAAAGACAAGATCATCGAGATCATTTCCAAGCATCTATGAGCGCCGGGGCCGCTTATGATGTCGTGATCATCGGGGCCGGGCCGGCCGGCCTCGCCGCTGCCGTTTACACCGGCCGGGGACGCCTCCAGACCGTCGTTTTAGAGAAGGCAATCCCGGGCGGACAGATCCTGCTCACCGACTGGGTGGAGAACTACCCCGGCTTCCCGGAAGGCATCGCGCCCTTCGAGTTGACGGACAATTTCCGGAAACAGGCCGAGAAGTTCGGGGCGGTGATCGAGACTGACGAGGCCAAACGCATCCGGCGCGAAGAGAATGACTGGATGGTCCATGGCCAGAGTAAAGAATACAGGGCGAGGGCGGTGATCATCGCCAGCGGCGCCGCTTACAGGAAACTGGGAATACCCAACGAGACGCGGCTGACCGGGAAAGGCATCTCCTACTGCGCCACCTGCGACGGCCCTTTCTTTCGGGACGCCGTGGTGGCGGTCGTGGGCGGCGGTGACAACGCC
>Ga0154897_1073_pt1 | contig 15156 bp, 12 predicted proteins | sample Rifle2008BG19ft_FD_105869 | JGI IMG/M metagenome (GOLD analysis project Ga0154897, IMG submission 105869) | Candidatus Aminicenantes bacterium RBG_19FT_COMBO_59_29
CCGGCTCTCGTCAAACACATCTTCGTTTTATTCTTCCTGCATTAAATTTAGTCGAACAGAGGACTGGACGATGGAATTTTTAAGGGGCCGCCCGGCGGTGGCTGGCCGGGCTGAAGGGCAGCTGATTACCCTAATCAGCAGGTCGGAGGTTCGATCCCTCTCGCTGGCTCCATCGATTCCCCCAAGGCAGGGACCATCACCGGTTGACTTCCTACCCTTACGGCGTTATCCTTTCGGCATCAAGCGACGGGGTTAAGGAAATTCCTGCCCGTAAAGGAGTTTTTTCATGAGTCGGCATGAAGCGTTCAATCGATCGGGTTTCTCGAAATTCCTCAACAGTCCGGCGGGCCGGATCTTTCGTTTGGTCGCCGGCACAGGATTCCTGGTGATTGGCTACATTTATCGTGGCCATACGCTCGGTGTGCTGTCGATGGTGTGGGGGGCTTTCCCTTTTAGTGCCGGAGCGCTTGACGTTTGCTACATCAGCGCTGTGCTGGGTGGCCCGCTATCCGGCGCAAAGATCCGCAGCAAATACAAGTAAGCATAAGTTTTTTTCCTCGTCGGCGGCGCAAAGGCCGATCAAATGCGATAGCTGGCCAGGTATGGATCATCACCGATTGACTTCCCCTCCTGACGGCGTTATCCTTTTGCTAACCAGCGACGGGGTTGCCGAGCCATGAAATGCCCAAAGTGTCATTCCGATAATCCCGACACCTCTAAGTTCTGCGGCAGCTGCGCAACCTCACTGACGTCAGCTAAAGCCATCCCTCCTTCGCTCACCGAAACCCTCGAGTCGCCTGTCCGCATCGTCGCTCCGGGGACTGTCTACGCCGGCCGCTACGAAATTCTCGGACAGATAGGCGCTGGCGGGATGGGCGAGGTCTATCGGGCCATTGACAAGAACCTTGGCCGTCCCGTCGCCATAAAGGTTCTTCCTTCCGCCTTTGCCGAGGACAAGGAGCGAATGGCCCGGTTCGAGCGGGAGGCCAAACTCCTGGCGGTCTTGAACCATCCCAATATCGCCGCGATACACGGGCTCGAGGAATCTGAGGGACGGCGCTTCCTTGTTCTTGAGCTTGTGGAGGGGGAAACGCTCCAAGCGCGGTTGGATAGAGGGTCCCTCCCTGTTGAAGAGGCGCTCGAGACCTGCCGTGAGCTTGCCGAAGGGCTCGAGGCGGCCCACGAGAAGGGCATCGTCCACCGCGACCTGAAGCCCGGAAACATCATGATCACCCCCGAGGGCAAGGTCAAGATCTTGGATTTCGGGCTGGCCAAGGCATACGGGGCAGAGACAACCGGCGTCGAGATCGATAAGTCGCCCACGATCACCGCCCAGATGACCGAGCCGGGTGTCATCCTGGGCACCGCGGCTTATATGAGTCCCGAGCAGGCGCGCGGACGGGCGGTGGACAAGCGAGCCGATATTTGGGCTTTTGCCTGCGTGCTTTACGAGTGCCTGACGGGGAGCCGGGCGTTTCATGGGGAAACGGTGTCGGACACCCTCGCGCACATCTTGAAGGGCGAGCCGGACTGGAGCCAACTGCCCGCGGAAACGCCGACGCGCATCAACGTCCTTCTCCGCCGCTGCCTCGAGAAAAATCCAAGAGAACGCCTACATGACATCGCCGATGCCCGGCTCGAGATCGAAGCGCCGGCGGCCTATCCTTCCGAAGCGTCAGCCGCTTCCCGCCGGTTCTCAGTTCCGTGGCTGGCTGCCGGTGCGGCTATCATACTTCTCGCAGGCATCATCATTGGCCGATTGTCAACCGGGCATTCCGAGGCCGGTCCTTCCCCTTCAGTGGTTTCGTCAACCATCAAGGTCGAGCCGGGACACTGGCTCGACGGCATGCGCAGGGCTAGAGAGATGCAGCGCCCGAGCCGAATTGCCATGGCCATCTCCAACGATGGAAAATTTGTCGTTTATAGCGCGATAGAAGAGGATCCGGGTCCTCAGGCAAGGGCGCAGTTATACCTGAGACGAACGGGCCAGTCCGAAGCCAAGCCGATCGCCGGGACAGAAGGCGGCATCAATCCCTTCCTTTCGCCAAATGACCAAGGAGTGGGATTCTGGGCAGACGGCAAGCTGAAGAAGATTCCTATTCAAGGTGGTGTTCCGACGACCTTGTGCGATGTTTCATTGCTCTTTGGCGCGAATTGGGGTCGCGACAACAGCATTGTGTATACAGATGGAGTTTCCACCGGGCTCTCAAGGGTTTCGGCCGAGGGCGGGAAGCCCGAGATCCTGACCAAGCCTGACCCGAAGCGGGAGGAGGCAAGCCACCGGCTGCCATCCTGGCTTCCCAATGGGAAGGCCGTGTTGTTCACCGTAATGAGACACGGATGGGACCAGCGACCCTGGCTTGCTCTGCTCCGACTGGATACCCGCGAGTGGCGTCTCCTGTTAGAGGACGCTGCGGATGCCAGGTACGTTCCTACCGGACATCTTGTTTTCCTGAGGCAGGGAACGCTCATGGCCGTACGATTTGATCTGGCCAAGCTGGAGGTCATCGGGCAGCCGGTCGCGCTCGTAGAAAACGTTATGCAAGCCTTATCACCCAATCACTTCTCCTACAACACCGGCGTTGGTCAGTTTGGCATCTCTGATACCGGGTCGCTCATCTATGCACCAGGAGGCATCGTTCCGGACCAAAAGAATTCGCTCGTTTGGGTGGATCAGAGAGGAATAGAGCAGCCGGTCACGGCCTTGCAGTTCCCTTTTCTCGGCCCGCGTCTTTCCCCTGATGGCCAAAGAATTGCCTATGTGACTTTGGCACGGGAGTTCCAGATCTATGCGTATGACTTAGGAAGAGGCATGAACAGTCCGCTGACAAGCGAGGGAGACGCTAGTTTTCCGATCTGGACTCCCGACGGCAAACGACTTCTATTCGCTTGGGGGAAATCCCTAGGGCAGAACCTGTACCAGCAACCTTACGATGGAAGCTCACCGATGGAGCGCCTGACAACGAGCGAATACGCTCAGGACGTTGGATCATGGTCTTTGGATGGGAAAACGGTCGCTATCGTGGAAAGGCTCGTGGATGAGAAGAATGTAGACATTGCACTGCTGGACGCCCCTTCAGGACGCGTAACGCCGTTCCTGAATTCGCAATTCCGGGAGATGTATCCAGATTTCTCGCCCGACGGCCGCTGGATAGCTTATACATCTGAAGAGTCAAAGCGCAACGAGGTCTACGTCCGGGCCTTTCCCGGCCCGGGCATGAAGCAGCAGGTATCGAGCGAAGGGGGTATCGAGCCTTTGTGGGCAAGAAACGGCAAACAGCTTTTCTACCGATGGCAGGGTCAAGTGTGGGTCGTGGACATCCGGACAGACGGCGGCTTCGCGACCAGCAAGCCGCGCTTGCTTTTTGAGAAACCCGGATACTTGAGCGCTGAACCCATACGCTGTTATGACCTGTCCCTTGACGGACAGCGATTTCTCATGGTCAAGGAGGAGCAAAGGAAGCCCACGCCTGTTACCGAAATGATCCTCGTCCAGAACTGGTTCGAGGAACTCAAGCGCCTTGTCCCCACCGGGAAGAAGTGAGGATCTCGGAAGGGGCGAAGGATCGCGCCTCTGGACGAATCAGCATAATAAATTCATGAATATGGGAATTATCAAAAAATACAAAACGTTGCTCATCATCGTTATAGTGGTGGCAGCCGGTATCTTTTTCTTTTTTTATCGTTTTTATCATAACGATGTTAAAGCACTTGTGGATTTTTCTGTTTCCTACGAAAAATATGATAAAGCCATTTCAGATTTTTCCAGTAATAAGACTGATGACTTAGAGAGCAAAGCTGACGACGCCCTTATCGAACTAAATGCAAAGTCTACTTTTAACCTATCTTCTTTGATCAAAAACGACGCAGAGCTCATGGACCAAGCATTTGAGGTTGCGGAGCTTTCTGGAAAAGAGCTTGAGAGTCTTAAAGCCTACAAAAGAGCAATCCAAACTAAAAATGCTGACTTGGATGGGTCGGCTAAAGAGTACGGCGATTTGACCGGCAAAAGAAAATCCGCCTACGCTCGTTTTCAGGAGCTTGGCGGATTAAAAGAAAGATTGGATTAGGTCGGAGGTTCGATCCCTCTCGCTGGCTCCATTCCCCTCTTCGACGCGGCGCGGCAGGTTATCCGCACACCCCGTGTCCCGCCCCTCTGACCCTCGTTCCCGTGAAGAAGCGGACTCTCCGCATCCCTCAAGCGGCGGGAGCCATGGGAGCTGAGGGCGCCACAGTCTGCGGAGCGGCCGGAGGCGGGAACACGTTGTACTCCGGTCCGAACTGGGCCAGGAACTCCAGGCTGAAAGCGCGGTACGCGTACCACATCGGCAGGGTCACCACCGTCGAGATGTAGGGGATGACCAGGACGAGCCAGCCGATGCAGCAGGTGACGAGGCCGGCGACGATGACGGCGAAAACGAAGACGAACATGAGCAGGAACGTGATGATGCCGAAACCGATGAATTGGAAAGGATATTTCTTGAAGAGATCGAGGAAGAGCTTCCAGGCCGCGCCGGCCGTGATCCTGTGTTTGTACATCAGGGCGGCGACGAATTCTCCGAGGAACAGGGCGATAAAGCCCCAGACGAGCACGACGGCCAGGGTCAACAATCCCAGGCCGACGATGAAGCCGATGGGGATCGCCGGGCTGACGCCGCTGTCGTAGAGGGCGGCCCCCCGGACGAAGAACCAGGCAAAAAGCCCGCCGAAGGCCGCGAACGTGAGAATGCCGAAGAGGATCCGCCAAACGAATAGGGAGTTGCCTTCCTTCTGGTATTCCCTCCAAGGCCTGGCGATCTCGACGCGGTCATGGACGACGTTGTCGAGGAACATGAAGACGCCCCGCGAGCTCACCCAAGTGAGGACGACGATGACGACGGCCGCGACGACGACGGCGAAGAGGATGGCGATGGCCCAGCCCGGATGGGCCATCAGCCAGTCCCAGGCCGTCCGCGGGAAGTGGATGAACTCGCCGAGGCTTCCGCCCTTCTGGACCCTTGACCCGCCCGACCCGCCGGACGCGTCCATCAGGCCGGCCAGGAAGGCGTTAAAGCCGACGACAAACCACTTGTGGATATCGAACGGCCTGAACAGGGCGATCTTCATCCGGCCCCAGGCGCGGCTGAGCGGTTCCATGAATTGGATGGTCATTGTCACCTCCCGTCGGAAAGACGACTTCTCGAGTTTTTCCCCAGGGGATTGTACGTCCGTTCGCCGAAAAGGTTCAAGGAGCGACGGCGGGGCCGCAAGTTGCGAAATGAGTCAAAATCCGATAATATCGATAGAGTTTTAGCGGCAAGGGCCGCCGGACAGAGGACAAGAACATGCGTTCGTTCTGGAAATTCTTTTCTTCGGTCAAGCTGGCCATCGTCCTGTTCATCCTGATCACCCTGGCCTCGATCCTGGGGACTCTCATCCCCCAGGGCCGGAGCGCGGCCGAGTATGCCGCTCGTTACGGGGATCTCTCGGGCCTGTTCATCAAGCTTCAGCTGACGGGCCTTTACCATTCAGCCTGGTACCTGGCCCTTCTCTTCCTGTTCGCGCTGAATATCATCGTTTGCACACTGGCCCGCCTGGGAGCCAAGTGGAGGCGGGCCTTCCGGCCTTCACCGGAGTTCGACGACAAAACCATCCAGGCCATGAGGATCAAGGGCCGGGCGCGGATTCCCAGCCCTCTCCCGGCGGCCGCCGAGAAAACCCGGAAGGCCCTCGCCTCCCGCCGCTACCGCCTGAGGACAACGGGCACAGGCACGCGTCTCGCCCTCATCGCTCAGAAGCACAGGCTCGGTTGGTTCGGGTCGGATGTCGTCCACCTGGGACTTCTCGTTATCCTGGCCGGGGGCGTCATCAGCGGCTTGACCAGCCGCCGCTCGGACCTGGAACTCCGCGTCGGTCAGACGGCCGATCTCCCCCACGCCGCGTTCCAGGTGCGCCTGGACCGGTTCGAAACGGAATATTATCCGCAGGGCGGGGTCAAGGATTGGAAAAGCACCGTCACTATCATCGATAACGGCACGCCCGTTTTGACGCGGATCGTCGAAGTCAACCACCCGCTGACTTATAAGCGGTTCTCCTTCTACCAGACGAGCTACGGCTGGGACTGGGAAAATCCGCGCCTCGAGGTCGTAATTAAGAAGCCGGCCGACCCCGCTTTTCTTAAATCACTATCCTTGAAGGTCGGCGAGCGTCTGGCCGTGGAGGACCCGGATTTCACCCATCTGGCCGTCCGCCGGTTCGTCCCCGATTTTGTCATCGGCGAGGGGAACCAGGTCCAGACCCGTTCCTTCGAGCCGAACAATCCCGCCGCCCTGATCGAAGTCTGGAAAGGGGAGGAGAAGGTTTACTCAGGCTGGACATTCGCTAAATATCCTGATTTCGGTGAGGGCCATAAGATCGGTCAGTCCTCCCTGTCGTTCGTCCTGGAGAAATATGAAGCCCCCCAGTATTCCGTGCTCGAGGCGGCCATGGATCCGGGCGTAGGATTCATCTGGCTCGGCTGTCTCTTCGTCACGGCCGGCTTTTTCCTCGCCTTTTACTGGCCTCCCCGCGAGGTCCGGATCGTCCTCGAGGAGGCCCAGGGGAAGACCGAAGCGGTCCTCGGCGGCTTCGCCTCGAAAAGCCGCGAAGCGTTCCAGACCGAATTCGACGCGCTCGTCGAAACCCTCAGGAGGACAACATGACCGAAGCCGCGCTCTTCACGATCACGTTTTTTCTGTACATTCTTTCGGCGCTCGTCTACCTCGCCTCCGGTTTCGCCCGGAAGGAGAGGTGGGCCGGGACGGGGCTCCTCCTGGCCGCGGCCGGCCTCGTCGCGCACTCCGGGGCGCTCATCTTCCGGACCGTGGCCAGCCGTCATGCGCCGTTCACCAACATGTACGAGTCCCTTTCTTTCCTGGCCTGGGCTACGGTCCTGGCCCTGATCATCCTCGACCGGAAGCTCCGCATCCCCCGGGTCGCCCCTTATCTCATGCTGATCGTCGTCGCCCTCGTCGCCCTGGCCTCTTCCCCGCTCATGCCCAAGGACGCCGCGCCCCTCGTGCCCGCCCTTCAAAGCTACTGGCTCTGGCTCCACGTCTCCGTGACCCTCCTCGGCGAGGCCTTCTTCGCCGTCGCTTTCGTTGCGAGTCTCTTGTACCTGGCCGCCGACACCGAGGAAAAAAAGGAACGGCTCGACGCCCTCAGCTACAGGGCCGTGGCCGTGGGTTTCCCGCTCTTCACTTTGGGCGGGCTTGTCTTCGGCATGGTCTGGGCCTACAAGGCCTGGGGGACGTATTGGAGCTGGGACCCCAAGGAGGTCTGGAGCCTGATCACCTGGTTCGTCTTCGCCCTCTATCTCCATACGCGGATCGTCATGGGGTGGAAGGGAAAACGCTCGGCGCTCATCGCCATCATCGGTTTCCTGGCCGCGCTATTCACCTATTTCGGGGTCAACTACCTCCTCTCGGGGCTGCACTCCTATGCATGAGGATAATCTGAGCGGGCCGGAAAGCGATCCTCCCTCCGAAGCCCCCGTCCCGCCGAAGCCCAAGCGCAGGAGGTGGCGGCTTCTTCTCTTCGGATTGCCGGCGGCCCTCATCCTGCTGTTCGTCGTTTCCGTCGAGGTGACTTCGACATCGCGCTTCTGCTCGTCCTGCCACTACATGAAGCCCTTCTTCGAAAGCTGGAAGACCTCGACCCATAAGGACGTCCAGTGCAAGGTCTGTCACTACCCGCCCGGTTTCCGGTCGTTCTTCCGGACGAAGATCGAGGGCCTGGTCATGGTCGGCCGCTACTGGACCCGCCTCTACGTGAAATCCAAGCCCTGGGCGGAGATCCAAGACGAGAGCTGTCTCCGCCCCGGCTGTCACGACCGGCGGCTGCTCGAGGGCGCCGTTGATTTCGGCAAGGTCGTTTTCGACCACAAAGCCCATTTCGACGACCTCAAACGGGGGAAGAAGCTGCGCTGCACGAGCTGCCATTCCCAGATCGTCCAGGGCGAGCACATCACCGTCACCTCCGCGTCCTGTTTCCTCTGCCACTTCAAGGACAAGACGCCTCAAGTCCGGAGCGAAGAATGCGCTGTCTGCCACCGTAAGGACGAGCTTCTCGCCGCCAAGGACCGGTTCGACCATACTGCCGTCTTCGACAACGGCTACCGCTGCGACAAATGCCACAGCCGCATCGTCTCCGGCGAGGGCGAAGTGCCGAAGGAAAATTGTTACAAATGCCATTTCGAGCAAGACCGTCTCGAGAAGTACGGCGATACGGAGCTCATGCACCTGACCCACATCGCGGCCAACAAGATCGAATGCGAGCAGTGTCACCGCGAGATCCAGCACAAGATCGTCAAGAATATCGAGACCATCGCCGACTGCCAGGCCTGCCACCAGGGGACCCACAGCGCCCAGAAGGTCCTGTATACCGGCTCGGGCGGAAAAGGGGTGCCCCACGCGACGCCCAACATCATGTGGGAAAAAGGGCTGAGTTGTCAGGGTTGCCATATGTTCCATGGGGCGAGCGGCAGGCTCGAAGGGAGCGACACGCTCACCGCGAGCGGCGCGGCCTGCGAGTCCTGTCATGGCCGCGGCTTCGACAGGATCCTGAAGTACTGGGAGAAATCGACCGAGAAGCGGCTGGCGGAGATCAAGGCCATCTCGGCGCGGGCGGTCGCGGAGGTCAAGGCGGCGGCCGGGCCGAAAAAGAAAGAGTCCGCGGCTCTCCTCGATGAAGCCCGGTTCAACATCGACGTCGTGGAAAAGGGCAAGAGCGTCCATAACATGGCCTATTCCCAGGAGCTTTTGACCGCCTCGCTCGAAAGAATCCGTGAAGCGCTGGCCGCCGCCGGCTCTTCCTACCGGCCGGAGGCGACGACGCTCTTGACCCGGGAAACGCCGAACGCCTGCCTGTCCTGCCACGCCGGGATCGAGGAGATCACGCCTTCCGTTTTCGGACTCCAGTTCTCCCACAGAAAACACGCCGTCGGGCAGAAGCTGGACTGCGCGACGTGCCATTCGAACGTCCGCCGCCACGGGGAGCTCACGGCCACCAAGACATCCTGCGCCTCCTGCCACCATCAACAGTCGAAAAAAACCTGCGGGGAATGCCACACGCTCCAGAAAACGATGTACGAAGGGGGAGCGCTCGGGGACGTCAAGGTCCCGAAAGATATGATGGCCGAGGCCGGGGCGTCCTGCCCGGATTGCCACCTGGACAAGGCCAAGATGGTCATCAGACCCGACGGCGGCGCCTGTGTCGCCTGCCACGATGAAAAATACCGGGCGACGTTCACGGAGTGGCGGGACGGCGTCCGGAGCCGCGCCGATGAGGTCCGCTCGGCCCTCCACATCCTCTATAAGAAGCCCCTGACAGACCCCGAAAAAGCCGAGGTCTCGAAAATCGAGGAGGCGTTGCGGACGATCGACCTCGACGGCAGTTCCGGCATCCACAACTTCCTTTTTATCGACGAGGTCTTGACAAAAATGTCGGCAGCAATAAAATCGTTGGGAAGCGGAAAAGAAGAGAAAAAATGAAACGCCGGAATTTCGTCGATATCTTCTTCGGCGGAAGCCTTCTGGCGACGATCGCCGCTTTCGTCTACCCGGTCGTCCGCTACGTCCTCCCGTCCAAGAGGGCCGACGCCGTCCAGAACAGCGTCGCGGCGGCCAAGGCCGGCGAGCTTCCTCCCAACACCGCCAAGGTCTTCAAGTTCGGATCGGCGCCGGCCGTCCTGGTCAACACGGCGGAGGGGACCCTGGTCGCCTTATCGGCCGTCTGCACCCACCTGACCTGTACCGTCCGCTACGACGGCGAGACCGCAACCCTCTTCTGTCCCTGTCACAATGGCCGTTTCGACCTCAGCGGGAACGTCCTGTCAGGGCCGCCGCCGCGGCCGCTCGAGACCTACGCCGTTGAGGTCTCCGGCCCCGATGTCATCGTCTCCAGGAAACGCTGACATGGCCAACAAGATCGGACAGAGCGTCTGGGCCTTCCTGGACGAACGCTTCATGCTGTCGAAGCTCATCGCCTTCGGCGGAAAAAAGACCGTTCCCGAACATCGCCATTCGTTTTGGTATTTCTTCGGCGGTATCTGCCTGTTCCTGACCGGGATCCAGGTGGCGACGGGGGCCATGCTCCTCCTTTACTACACGCCTCACATCGACGCCGCCCACGAGAGCGTCCAGTTCATCATGGGCGGAGTCAAGTTCGGCTGGCTCATCCGCTCCGTCCACAGCTGGACGGCCAACCTCCTTATCGGCCTGATCTTCGTCCACATGTTCTCGACGTTCTTCCTCAAAGCCTACCGCAAGCCCCGGGAGCTGACCTGGGTGACCGGTTTCCTCCTGCTCGTCGTGTTCATGGCCTTCGGGTTCAGCGGCTACCTCCTTCCATGGAACGAGCTGTCCTATTTCGCGACGCGCGTCGGGACGGACATCGCCGGGAGCCTGCCCTTCATTGGGAAGGGTCTCAAAACGCTCATCTTGGGCGGACCCGACGTATCCCAGGCGACCCTCTCCCGTTTCTTCTGGTTCCATGTCGCCCTGCTGCCTTTGGCCGCCCTGGCCCTCATCGGGATCCACGTTCTTCTCGTCCAGACCCTGGGCATGAGCAAGCCCATCGGCGAGCGGGGAAAGAAGGAAATCCCCTTCTTCCCCGACTTCCTGTACAAGGACGCGCTCGGTTGGACCCTGATCCTTGTTGTCATCGGCGTTCTCTGCGTCTTCCTGCCGTGGGAGGTCGGGCCGAAGGCCGATCCGATGGCGCCAACCCCGCTCGGCATTAAGCCGGAGTGGTATTTCACCTTCATGTTCACGACCCTCAAGATCCTCCCCGCGCACATCCTCTCCTTCGAGGGGGAGAAGCTGGCCATCCTGGGCTTCATGGCGGGCGGGCTGCTATGGATGCTGATACCGTTCCTGGACCGGCGCACACAGCGTGAGGAGCGAAGCCCGCTCGTCACCTGGATCGGCCTGGCCCTGGCCGCCTACATCACGGTGATGACGGTCCTGACGTATGCGCTGCCCAAGCTCTGACGGGATGAAAAAATGAACATCCGCCCCATCCGCTTCATCGCCGCCGCGGCGCTCTTCGCGCCGCTCCTGGCCTTCGGACAGAAGAACAGCTGTGTCGAATGTCATAGCCAGCTCGAAGACGAGCTCAAGGCGCCGGTCGCCGCGGTCGCGGCCGACGTCCACAGCGAGTACGGTCTGAGCTGTGCCGGCTGTCACGGCGGGAATCCATCGCAGGACGATGTCGACCTGGCCAAGGACAAGTCCTTCAGGGGAGCGCCCAAACGGAGTCAGATCCCCGTTTTCTGCGGCGGGTGCCACGCGGACGCCGCGGCCATGCGGACATTCAATCCCGCCCTGCGCACGGACCAGCTCAGCCAATACGCGACCAGCCGCCACGGCCAGCTCCTGAAATCCGGGGACTCCAAGGCCGCCGTCTGCACGGACTGCCACGGCGTCCACGGCATTCAGTCGGCCCGGTTCCCCAAGTCCATGACCTTCCCATGGAACATTCCTCAGACGTGCGGCCGTTGCCATTCCGACAAACGCTACATGGAGGGCTACACCATCCCGACGGACCAGCTGGACGATTATAAGGCCAGCGCCCACGCGGCGGCGCTCTTCGAGAAGAAGGACTTGTCGGCCCCTGTCTGCAACGACTGCCACGGGAACCACGGCGCCTATCCGCCGTCCGTATCGTCCGTGGCTTCGGTCTGCCGCCAGTGCCATCCGTCGACGGGAGAGCTCTTCACCAAAAGCCCTCACAAAAAGGCTTTCGACGAGCTGGGGGCCGGCGAGTGCGAAGCCTGCCACGGAAACCATAAGATCCTTACGCCGTCCACGGCCATGATCGGGACGGACGATAAAGCGGTGTGCGTGCAGTGCCACGAAAAAGGGTCCCGGGGATTCGAGGCGGCGGCCGAGCTCCGCCGGGAAATCGACGGTTTCGACGGCGGCTTCCAGGCCGCCGCCGGGCTGCTTTCACAGGCCAAGCAAAAAGGCGTCGAAGTGAGCGACGCGGAATTCAAGCTTCAGGACGTCAATACCATCCTCGTCACCGCCAAGAACATGACCCACGGCCTCGATACAGCCGAGCTCGCCAAGACCGTAGCCGAGGGCGAAGAGCTGCTGGCCGGGGTCCGCGCCGCCGGGGAGAAGGCCCTGGACGAGGCCCGGTTCCGGCGGCGAGGCCTGGCCGTGACCACGGCTCTTCTCGCCCTTCTCGCAATCGCCCTGGCCCTTAAAATCAGGAGGATGGGCCGTAAGGGCGCTCTCCCGAGCCGTTGACAACTCCCTCGTCCTGGGATACGATAGTATTCCGATAAAAGCGATATTTTTTATACGGAGGGACGATGAACAAGAAGCTCACTCTTTGCGCTCTGGCCGTCCTCATCCTCGCCTCAGCGGCCTTCAGCCAGGGATTCGCCTATGTCGGCGCCCAGAAGTGTCAGATCTGCCACAAGACCGAAAAACAGGGGCAGCAGTATGCTTTGTGGGAAGCCACAAAGCATGCCAAGTCCTTTACCGCGTTGACCTCCCCCGAAGCCGCCAAGGCCTGCCAGGCCTTGGGAGTGGAGAAGCCGGCGGATGACCCCCGCTGTCTCAAGTGTCATGCCCCTCTCGCCGAGAAGGCGCCGGAGCTCAAGGCCGAGGGCGTTTCCTGCGAGGTCTGTCATGGCCCAGGAAGCGAATACAAGAAGCTCGCCGTCATGAAGGACAAGGCCGAAGCGACGAAGAACGGGCTTATCCTCTATGGCAGCCCCGACGCCATCAAGGCCCATTGCCTGAAGTGCCACGAGAATCCCCACGGCAAGCCGTTCGACTTTGCGGCCGCCTGGGAGAAGATCAAGCACCCCGTCCCGGGCAAGTAAGTTCTGCTTTACTACCGCTGGGACGGCTTCCGCTTTGAGCCCGCGCACTTCCTGGACTGAAGGGGGCTTCCCGGCGCGGCAGATATTCCTTTTTCTCGCGGCCGCGGCGCTCACAGCAGGGCTGTCCTTCTCCGCCTCTCCCCCTGACGCTGCGGGACAATCCGCCTCCCCGGCGTGCCTGGGATGCCATGGCCATGTTTCTCTTCAAGGTTCGTCCCACGCGGGGCTCGCCTGCGCGGATTGCCATCGGGGGTTCGAAAAACGCCAAGGGACCCCACCTCACCAAGCCAAGAAGGACCTTCCGGCCCCTTCCTGCACCGGTGCCTGCCACGTGGAGGCCCCGGACGCGCGGCCCGGCGGAACCCCTGCCTCCTATCCCGACAGCGTCCATGGCCGGGCCTACCTCGAGCGGCATGTCCCGGAAGTGGCCCGCTGCTGGGACTGCCACGGACTGCACAACATCAAGCCTGTCGACGACCCGGCCTCCATGGTCAACCGCCGCAACATCCCCCTCATGTGCTCCCGTTGCCACGAGGATATGAACGTCGTGGTGAAATACAACATCCACGCCGAATCCCCCTATCACGAATATCGCAAGAGCGTCCATGGCCGGGGCCTCTACGACAAGGGCCTGCTCGATTTCGCGGCGGTTTGCACGGACTGTCATGGCGTCCACAACATCCAGGGCGTGGGCACGGCCCATCTCCCGGCCAAGGACCCGGCGACCTGCGGCAAGTGCCACCGCCTGGTCCTCGAGGAATACTCCCGCAGCGTCCACGGCCGTGAGGCCCTGAAGGGAAACGCCGATGTTCCCCTCTGTGTGGATTGCCACGGCGAACACACCGTCGCCGCCGCGGCCTCGCCCCAGGCCCCGACGTCGAAAGCGCACGTCCCCGACACCTGCTCGACCTGCCACGCCCGTCCCGAAATCATGAGAAAATACGGCGTTCCCGAGGACAGGATCCGGACATTCATCGAGAGCTTCCACGGGATCGCCATCGGTCTGGGAGGAACGGCCGAGGCGAGCTGCGTCGATTGTCACGGCGTCCACGACATCCTCCCCGCCGCCGATCCGGAATCGAAAGTCTTCCCGGCGAACCTGGCGAAGACCTGCGGCCAAGTCTCCTGTCACGCGGACATGACGCCGAAGATCGCCGGGACCAAGATCCACCGCGACTATGCCCGCGCGGGATCGGGCGCCCCCTTCTATGTCAAGAAGCTCCTGGTCTGGGCCGTCTTCATCCTGACCGCCCTGACCCTCGTCTTTTTCATTCCGGCCCTCATCCGCCGCAGGCGAGGATTCAAATCCTGATGAGGCTTCGCGGCGCGTTCCTGCGGCTTGCCCTCCCGGCGGCGCTGGCCGTCCTCTGGGCCGCCGCGCCGGCCCTCGGCGGCCAATCCGACGACGACTGTTTGACCTGCCACGGGGACTCCGGTCTCAAGACGGACCAGGACCGGCCGCTGTTCGTGGACGGCGCCGGTTTCACCGCCTCGATCCACGGTTCGGCGGGGATCGCCTGCGTCGACTGTCACGCCGACCTCAAAAAGTTCACGGATTTTCCGCACGCGGCGAAACTCAAGCCGGCCGATTGCGCTTCCTGCCATGAGGAGTCCGCCGCCGAGATCCGCGACAGCATCCACGGCCGGCCCCATGACGGAGACTCGCCCATCACCGTCGGTTGCAAGGATTGCCACGGCGCTCACGATATCCGTCCCGCCAAGGACTCCCAGTCGCACACCTCCGCGATGAACATCCCCGACACCTGCCTGTCCTGTCACCTCGAGCGCGTCCGGACCAAGCGGGAGGCGGGATTCGCCGGCCGGTATAAAGAGAGCGACCATTACCGGGCCCTGTCCAAAGCGGGCCTGAGTCTTTCCGCGACCTGCCTCAGCTGCCATGGCGGCCATTCCGTCCGTCCGGTCGACGACCCGCAGTCCAAAGTTTCACGTCGGAATATCATTCGGACGTGCGGGGCTTGTCATGCCGGGATCGAACGGGACTATCTCGAAGGCGTCCACGGCAAGGACTATGTCAAGGGCGTCCAGGAGGTGCCCGTCTGCACGGACTGCCACAGCGAGCACGATATCCGGGCCCCCGAGGACCTCGGCTCTGGCGTTTACGCCACGAAGGTGGCCGCCGTCTGCACCCGCTGCCACGACGACGAGACCCTGGCCAGGCAGTACGGCCTTCTGACGTCGCGGCTCAAGACGTTTTCCGCGTCCTACCACGGCACGGCCTCGAAGTTCGGCGAAGTCAAGGTCGCCAATTGCTCGAGCTGCCACGGGCACCACGGCATCCG
>Ga0154897_1009_pt1 | contig 14916 bp, 15 predicted proteins | sample Rifle2008BG19ft_FD_105869 | JGI IMG/M metagenome (GOLD analysis project Ga0154897, IMG submission 105869) | Candidatus Aminicenantes bacterium RBG_19FT_COMBO_59_29
CTCGATGCAGGGGGGAGTCCTTCCCCAATGGACGCAGGGTTCCAGAGTCACATAAAGAGAGCTTCCTCTGGCCAGTCGGCCCGCCCGCTCCAAGGCGATGGCCTCGGCATGGGGCTGGCCTGGTCGCTCGTGGAAACCGGTGCCGATGATCCTTCCTTTTCGGACGACGACGGCTCCGACATAGGGGTTGGGGCTGGCCCAGCCCCTGGCTTTCTCGGCCAGGCCGTAGGCCATCTCAAGATAAGCTGAATCCTTGATATCGATCATGAGATCAGGGCGTTGGCAAACTCCTGGGGAGAGAAGGGCAGGACGTCCTGGGCGTCCTCTCCGATGCCGATGAACTTAACAGGGAGCTTGAGCTCCTCGACTATGCTGATGACGCTCCCTCCTTTGGCGGTGCCATCGAGCTTGGTCAGAAAGAGGCCGGTGATGCCGGCGAACTTGAGAAATTCCCTGGCCTGGACCAGGGCATTCTGCCCGACGCTCGAATCCAGCACCAGGAGAATCTCCTGAGGCGCTCCGGCGATCTCCCGGCCGATGATCCTCTTGACCTTTTCCAGCTCAGCCATGAGATTGGCGTTGGTGTGGATCCGTCCGGCAGTGTCGACGAGAAGAAGGTCCTGGCCGCGCGCCTTGAAAGATTGGAGGGCGTCATAGACAACCGCCGCCGGGTCTGCCCCGTACTGTCCGCGGATGACCGGGATGCCCAGCCTTTTTCCCCAGATTGCCAGCTGTTCCTGGGCGGCCGCCCGGAAGGTGTCGGCGGCGACCATCAGGACCTTTTTTCCCCGGGCTTGAAAATGCAGGGCAAGCTTGGCCAGCGAGGTCGTTTTCCCGCCCCCATTCACTCCCACCATCATGATCACTGCCGGTGAATGATCGACGGCGAGGCCGGAAGGGTAGCGGCCCAGCATTCCGACCACTTCATCGCACAGGGCCTGCTGGATCGCCGGTAAGGCGTCATCTTTGTGCGTTTTTTCCTTGACCGCCTGGATGATCCGATCGGTAGCGGCTATTCCCGTGTCGGCCAGGAGCAGGGCCTCGGCCAACTCCTCCAGGATCTTGTCCCTCGGCTGGCCGCTCAGGAAAAGGCTTCCCAGCCTCTCCCGGAACGCCTGGCGCGTCCTGGTGAGTTTATCCTTGAGGTTACCGAGCACGGCAGACTCATTATAGTTATGGGTCCCACCTCCGTCAATAAAAGAGCGAAACCCTGCCCGCTCGTTTCCCCTCTGGTTGAGCATTGGCGCAGATTGTGATACATATAGCACGTGCAGATGAATCGTGGTCGCTGGGAAGTCGCTCCCCCTCTTCCCGAGGCCGATCTCCTGGCCGCCGAGCTGGGCATTCCCCTGCCCATTGCCCGCGTTTTGACCAACCGGAACATCCTTTCTGCGGAAGCGGCCGAAACGTTCCTCAGCGGGACCCTCAAAGACCTCTATGATCCCTTCCTGATGAAGGGGATGGACAGGGCCGTCGCCCGGCTCGAGGAGGCTATCCGGAACAATGAAAAGATCCTGATTTTCGGGGATTACGACGTCGATGGTGTCCTGTCAGTGGTCATCCTGCTCAAGGCGCTCGCCGGACTGGGTGGAGACGTGGACTACTTCATCCCGGAGCGGCTCAAGGAGGGTTACGGGATCAAGGAGTCCCACGTCCGGATTGCCAAGGAGAGGGGGGCTCGGCTGGTGGTGAGTGTCGATTGCGGGATCAAGGCCGTCGACTTTACCGCCAAAGCCAGGGAAGCGGGCGTGGATGTCATCATCACCGACCACCACCGCCCCGGTGATGCCCTGCCCGAGCCAGTCGCCCTGCTTAACCCTGTGCTCGAAGGCTCCGGCTATCCGTTTTCCAGCCTGGCCGGCGTCGGCGTCGTCTTCAAGCTGCTCCAAGCCCTCCTCGAAAAACGGGGCAAATCCGCTCAGCTCGAGCATTACGCTAAACTGGTGGCCATCGGCACCATAGCCGATGTCGCTGACCTTCGAGGAGAAAACAGGCTTCTGGTCAAATCCGGTCTCAAGGGGCTGGAGAGGGTTTCCAACCGGGGGTTGCGCTGCCTCCTCGATGAATGCGGGCTGCTCGACAAGAAGGTCAGCGAGGGCGACGTCGGGTTCCGGATCGCTCCCCGGATCAATGCCGCCGGCCGTATGGGGGCAGCAGTCGATGCCGTCCGCCTCTTCTTCTCGGACAACGATGCTGAATCCGTCCGCCTGGCCCGTCGGCTGAGCGAACTGAACTCATTGAGACAGAAGGAGGAGGACAAGATCTATTCCGAGGCTTTGAAGCGGGTTCAAGAGGGTTCCCTCGACCGGCGCTACAGGATGTTGGTCCTGGGTTGTGAGACTTGGCACCGCGGGATCATCGGCATCGTTGCCTCAAAGCTCAAGGATTATTTCTATCGGCCCGTGCTTCTTTTCACCTATGAGGATGGCAAGGCCCACGGATCGGGAAGGAGCATCAGCGAATTTTCGCTGATCGAATGTCTGAACGCCTGCCGTGATATCTTCCTGGATTACGGCGGGCACACCCTGGCGGTCGGGTGCGTCCTGCCGAGAGAGCGGATGGGTTTGCTCCGGGAGCGGATCAACCAGGTGGCCGGCGCGAAACTGAAGGACTCTGACCTCGTGAAGAAAGTGAGGATTGACGCCCGGCTGGACCTGGCCGAAATCCAGGCTTCCTTTATCGATTGCTATGCACGCCTGGCGCCCTTCGGGGTCGGCAATCCCAAGCCTACCTTTCTCAGTGAAGGCGTCGAAGTCGTCGGCCCCCCGAAGATCCTCCAGGGAAAGCATTTGAAGTTCGTGGCCCGTCAGAATGACCGGATGATCGAGGTCCTGGCCTGGGACAGAAAAGATTGGTTCGGGGAGGTCCGAGAAGGGGGCTGCCTTGACGTCGTCTATTCTCTCCGCTCCTCCACTTTCCTGGGCGCAGAGAAATACAGCCTTTCTCTGGAGGCTTTTAGAGCCTCAGAAAAATGACCAAGCTGACATTGGCCAGGGCGCTCCGGCTCGTTATCGCCCTGGCGCTCCTCATCGTGATCGCTGTCATCCTGTGGTATTTTCTTTCCCACCGCCGCCCTCGCGCCATCATTCCATCCAAGCAAGACGAGATCCCGGCCAAGAAGGTCGAGCGGCAGGAAGGTATCGAGCATTTTGATTTCAAGGGAGACCGAGTCATCCGGGCCAAGGCCGAGAGGCATTATGCCGGCGAGGATGGCCGCTATTACCTGGACGGAAACGTCGAAATCCGCGACCTCAGCAGGGAGGAGGGAGAGGAGATCGTGCTCTTCGGGCAGCGTGTCTCCTATGATAAAGATTGGACGGAGATTTTGCTGGAAGGCAAGGCGAAGCTCCAGTACGAAGGGCTTACCGTTGAATCCTCGGCGTTCTCGTATCAGAAAAAAAGGGAGCTCTTGACAACAAACCAAGGCGTCGTCTTTTCCTCCCGGAGGATCTCGGGAAAGGCCCGGGAAATGGCCTACTCTTTTCGGCTCGGGTCACTCCGTCTCGAGGGGGAAGTCGAGATTGAGCTCCGCGAGGAAGCGGAGACCAGCACGCCATTCGTGGTCCGGGGGGACTTGGTCACCTTCTTGCGGAAGCGAAGAAGGGGTGATGTCGAAGCGAACGCCTCCTTTTCTTTCGACCAGAGCCGAGGCTCCGCGGATACTCTGCGCTTCGACCTGACTCCTGACGAACAGCACGTCCGGAGTTTTTTCCTGAAAGGGAAGGCCCAGGCCGTCCTCGTCGAGAGGCAGGAACCGGCATCGGGAGAATCTGAGCCGGCTGCGCAGGAGAGGCAAATCTGGGCCGATGAGATCGACGTCCGGCCCAGTAAGGACGGGAATTGGATCCAGAAGGTGGAGGCCAGGGACCAGTGCCTTCTCAAGTCCTCCACGCCGGAAGGACAGACGACCGAAGTCCGCTCGGACCGGATGAGGATCATCTTTGACCGCCGGGGTGTGTCGAAAGAATTCCTGGCCTCGGGCGCCGCCCGTCTGGTGGAGCGGACTCCGACATCCGAAGTCGACCGCTCAATCTCGGGAGAGGAGATCCTCATTGGCGCCAAGGGGAGGACCTGGGAGGTCAAGGCCCCTGAGGGGGGAGAGGCCCGGGTCGATTCCCCCGACAGCGACGTGACGGCCAAGTCCTTGACGATCTCTACACTTCAGAAGATCCTGGAGGCGTCCGGCGAGGTCAAGGTCATCGTCAAGCTCCGGCGGGAAGAAGCGGAGACAGTGGGCTTCTTTTCGAACGAACAGCCCGTTTTCGGGACGGCCGAAAAAATGAGATACAAGAGCACGCTCGGTCGTTTAGAGTTGAGTAAGGCCGTCCGCATGTGGCAAGGCAAAGAAGTCCTTTTCGCCGACCAGTTGACCGTCCTGAAGAAGACGGGTGAGATCATGGCCGAAGGGAAGGTCCGGACGGTGTTTTCTCGCCTTCCCAAGGACGAGAAGGAGAGCGAAGAAAAGATTGAGATCGGCGGAGCGAAACTGAGCTTCAATCCCCCTGAAAACCGGCTCGTCTTCGAGCAAGCCTGCTGGTTCAAGTCCAAAGGCGTGGAGCTCAAATCAGACCGGGTCGCCGTCCTTCTTCTGGAGAAGACGACGACGATAAAGCAGGTCGAGGCCGAAGGGAAGGTGACTATCACCGAGGAGCTCAGGGAGGGCAAGGGAGAGAAGGCCCTTTATGACCTTGAGCAGGAGACCATGGTCCTGACCGGGAAGCCGAAGGTCGTCGACAAGCAGAAGGGCGTCATCGAGGGGGACAAATTGACTTTTCGCCTGGGCGAAGGTAGAATCCAGGTGGAGAACAAAGATCGGGAACGGTCCACGACCGTCATCAAATCATAGCCCATGAGCCCCCAGTTGAAGGCCGTCGGCCTAGCCAAGAGTTATCATCGCAAACGGGTCGTTGACAGCGTTTCGGTCGAAGTGGGGAAGGGCGAAATCGTCGGGCTCCTGGGCCCGAACGGGGCGGGCAAAACCACGACTTTCTCCATGATCATCGGCCTGGTTCCCCCGGATGAAGGGAAGATCTACCTGGGGGAGGAAGACATCAGCGAGATGCCCATGTACCTGAGGGCGCAGAAGGGACTCAGCCTGCTTCCTCAGGAGCCATCCGCCTTCCGCAAACTCAGCGTTGAGGACAACCTCAGGTCCATTCTGGAGGTCGTGCCGGAGTCGGTGATCCGTGGAGACGGCGACATCGGAAAGGTTCTTCGCGAATTCGGCCTGGTCAGGCTGGCCAAGGCCAAAGCCTGCACCCTTTCCGGCGGAGAGCGGCGAAGGCTGGAGATTGCCCGGGCCATGATCACTCGGCCCGAGTATGTCTTGCTTGACGAGCCGTTTACCGGGATTGACCCGCTGGCCATCCAGGACCTGCAGAAGATTATCCTCTCCCTGAAGGACAGAGGAATAGGCCTCCTGATCACCGACCACAGTGTCCGGGAAACACTGAGGATCACCGACCGGGCCTATATCATCGATAAGGGAAAAATCCTCAAGGAAGGGCCCCCCCGTGAGCTGGTCCTTTCCGAGGAGGTCAGGAAAAGCTATCTGGGCGAGGATTTCAGCCTCTGAAGAAGAGAAAGGAGAGATCGGACCGGCCATGGTCTTGAAACAACGGCTCGACCAGAGACAGGTCCAGAAGCTGATCCTGGCGCCGGCCCTGCAGCAGGCCATCAAATTGCTGCCCCTCACCAACCTGGAACTCATCGAAGTCATCGACAGCGAGCTATCACAGAACCCGATGCTCGAGGAGGAGAACCAGGAAAAGCCGGTCCAGGAAAGAGAAGAGAAGGCTGACGAGCGCGAAGAGGGAGAGGCCGGAGAGAAGACGGAGTCCCCTGACGAGGTGGGGCTGACGGATGGCCAGGGCGCCCCGGAGGGTGCGGCCGACCTGGAATTCGAATCCCATTTCCAGGAGTATTTCGACGACGGATTCCGCCCGAACTTCTCCGAGAGAAAAGAGGTCCCTGCCCTGGAAAACATCCTGTCCAAGAGCCCCTCTCTCTGGGATCACCTGAACTGGCAGGCCAACCTGACTTTTTTCGCGCCCGCCGACCGGGAGACCGCCCAGGTGGTGATCGGCAACATCAACGATGAGGGTTACCTTACCGCTTCCGAGGAAGAGATGGCCGGAATGGCCAAGGTAGAACCCGAGAAAGTCCGGCAAGTCAGGGAGAAGATCAGGATGTTCGATCCCGTGGGGGTGGGGAGCGTGGACCTCAGGGAAGCCCTGCTGGCCCAGATGGATTATCTCAAGATTGACGATGAAATCACCCGTCAGATTGTCCAGAACCATCTCCCCCTCCTTGAAAAATCGGATTTCGCCCAACTGGCCAAGGTGCTGGGCATAAGCCTCCAGGACGTCAGGAACCACTTCGAGATCATCAAGAGGCTGGAGCCCGCCCCTGGAAGAAAATACAGCCAGGAAAAGACCACCTACGCGCTGCCCGATATTATCGTGACCAAGGAAGACAACGAGCTCTTGGTCAGCTTGAACGACGAGGGGCTTCCCCGGCTGAGGATCAACGCTTACTACAGGAAGCTCTTGGCCAAGGCGGCCAAGGAAAACGTGGAAGCCTATCAGTACCTCAAGGACAAGCTGAAGAAGGCGCTCTGGTTCCTGCGCAGCCTTGACCAGCGCGACCAGACGGTCTTCAAGGTGGCCAAGTATATCGTGGACCGGCAGCGGGAGTTCTTCGAAAAGGGCATCGATTGCATCAAGCCGCTGACCCTGATGGAGATCGCCCGGGAGATTGGCGTCCATGAATCGACCGTCGGCCGAGTGGTGGCCAACAAGTTCATGACCACCCCATGGGGCGTTTTTCCCCTTAAGTACTTCTTCCACAAGTCTTTGGTGGGCGATTTCGGCGAAGAGATATCTTCACTGAAGATCAAGGAGAAGATCAAGAAACTGGTCGAGGGGGAGGACAGGGGCCGACCCTTGAGCGATATCGAGATCGGGAACATCCTGGCCAGGAACAACCTCAAAATCGCCCGCCGGACGGTCGCCAAGTACCGCAAGCAACTCAAGATCGCGCCGTCCCATATCCGGAAAAGGAAGTTCGCCATGGAGGGAAGCACATGATCGTGCATTTTACGGCCCGGCAGATGGACCTGACGCCCGAGGTCAAGAATTACTGCGAGAAGAGGCTCAGGGCGTTAGAAAAGCTGATGGGGACGGTCATCAAGGTCAACCTCATCCTCTCTGTGGAGAAATACCGGTATAAGGCGGAGATCCATGTCAAGGCGAAGGGGGCAGGCCTGGTGGTCGTGGAAGAGACCCATGATCTGATGAATTCCCTGAACCTGGCCTTCGAGAGCCTGGAAAAGCAGGTCAAAAAAGAGCGGGAGAAGCGAAGGGAGAAGAAGCGACGGAAAGGCCGGGAACGGAAACAACTGGCTTTGCCTCCGGAGCGAGAGGCGGAGACGCCCCGGCTTGTCCGGAGCCAGGATTACTCACTCAAGCCTATGCTCCTGGAGGAAGCGCTCCTCCAGTTCGACCTGGAGAGAAGAGACGTGTTTCTTTTCCGGAAGTCGGGTTCAGAGAAATGGGCCGTGATTTTCCGGCGCAAGGACGGGAACTACGGGCTCATCGACCCTGATTGAACCGGCGCCACCCTGGAGAACAGATAGAGTGAAGATCCACGCCTTGCTGAGCGAAGACATGGTCATTCCCGAGATTCTGTCTCAGGAAAGGGATTCCGCCCTCGAGGAGATGGTCCGGTACCTAAAGAGTAAGGACAAAGTCCGGAAGGACAAAGAGCTCTATGAGAAACTGATCCAGAGGGAGAAGCTGGGCAGTACCGCCATCGGCAAGGGGATCGCCATCCCCCACTGCAAACTGAAGGAGGCCGAGAGCCCGCTCCTGGCCCTGGCGGTCTCCCAAAAAGGGGTCCGGTTCGAGGCCCTTGACGGGAAGCCAACCCACCTCTTTTTTCTGGTCGTATCCTCTCCCGACAACCCCGGCCAGAGCCTTCAGATCCTGGCCTCCATTGCCCATCTCATCCGCAAGGCGGGCTCCTTGCCGAAGAGGATCATGGCGGCCAAGAATCCGAGGAAAATCCTTGAGATCATCCGCGAAGAAGAAGAAAGACTCGAAGGCTGAGGAGCGGAAAAACGCTTCCTCACACCTTGTCCTCTCGGGCGGTCTATTGCAGATCTTCGGCCTGGGCGTCATTATCACCGGACACAGCGGCATCGGGAAGAGCGAGAGCGCCCTCGAACTCATCTCGCGCGGACACCGCTTCATCTCCGACGATGCGGTGGAGGTGTCCAGGAAGAAGGACGGGAGCCTCATCGGCCGGTCTCCTTCGCTCAGCCGCTATTTCATGGAGATCCGGGGCCTGGGGATTATCAACATCAGGGCGATTTTCGGGACACGGGCGATCTGCCGTCAGTCCAAAGTGGACCTGGTTATCTGGCTCAAGAAGTGGGAGAAGGGGGACGAATACGACCGTCTCGGCTTGGAATTTCCCTCGGATTTCGAAATTTTGGGAGTCAAGACCCCCCAGCTCATCGTCCCGGTCGCCCCGGGGAGGACGATTGCCCTTCTGATCGAGGTGGCCTGTAAGGTCCACCTGCTGAGGAAAAGGGGGTATCATGCCTCCCTTGAGATCGTTAAGAAACTGGACAAAGCGTTGTCCTAGAAACGAGGGCAGGGATGAAAGATGACCGCTTCCTGATTGTCACCGGGATGTCGGGGTCGGGGAAAACAGCCGTCAGCCATTTCCTCGAGGACCTGGGGTATTACTGCGTCGATAATCTGCCGGCCAAGCTCATCCCCAGCCTGGTCGATCTCTGGCTGCGAGAAGAAGTCGAGATCCGGAAAGTCGCCCTTGTCGTCGACATCAGAGAGCCCGGGTTCCTGTCCGATTTTCCGGCGGCCGTGGAGGAGATCAAAAAAAGGATCACTCCCAAGATCATCTTCCTCGACGCTTCAGACGAGACGCTCCGGAAAAGGTTCAGCGAAACGCGCCGCCCTCATCCCCTGACCAAGAAGAAATCTGTGATCCAGGGAATCCGGCTGGAGAGAAAGCGTCTGGCTCCGATCAAGAAGATGGCCGATGACGTGTTCGACACCTCCTCCACCAACATCACCCAGCTTAGGGAGCTGCTCACCAGGGAGCTGGTTAAAGGCCGGACTCCGACTATGCAGATCGTCGTCGTGAGCTTCGGCTACAAGTACGGAGTCCCGCTCGACGCCGACCTGATTTTCGATACCCGTTTTCTTCCCAATCCATTCTACGTCGACAATCTGCGCGATAGAACCGGAAAGAGCCCGAAAGTCCGCGCCTACGTCCTCCAGTCCGGCGAGTGCCGCGAGTTCGAGGACAGGCTGTTCCCGTTCATCGACTATCTCATCCCCAAGTTCATCGCCGAAGGCAAGAGCTACTTGACCATCGCGATCGGGTGCACCGGGGGAAAACACCGGTCTGTCATCATCGCCGAGGAGCTGAGGGGCTATCTTCGGAAGAGAAGATATGATATAAAGATCTATCACCGTGATATCATCAAGTAGGCGCGGATAATGATCGGCGGGATCATCGTCTCTCATGGCCGGCTGGCGGAGGAGCTGCTCAACGCCCTGACCATCATTCTGGGGGAAGCCCCCAACATAGAAGCCATCTCGATCGGCTGGTATGACGATGTCGAGGACTCCAAAAAAAAGATCAGCCAGTGCCTGAAGCGGGTGGATCAGAAGAACGGCGTCATCATCTTCACCGACATGTTCGGCGGCACTCCGTCCAACCTGAGTTTCAGCTTCCTCAGGGACAACCAGGTCGAGATCATCACCGGGATCAACCTGCCGATGCTCATCAAGTTTGTCTCCCTGCAGCGGAGCAACAACCTCAAGGACGTGGCCAAGAAGGTCGTGGAGCAGGGGAAGAAGAACATCCACCTGGCCAGTGCCCTGCTGAGCTCGAAGCAGTAGAGGCGGGCTCCCATGATCGAGAAAGAAGTCCTCATCCGGAATAAACTGGGCCTCCACGCCCGGGCGGCGGTCAAATTTGTCAACCTGGCCAACCGCTACAGCGCTTCGGTCAAGGTCATCAAGGACGATACCGAGATCGACGGCAAGAGCATCCTGGGGATCTTGACCCTGGCGGCGATCCAGGGGAGCTCAATCGCCCTGCGGGCCTCGGGAAAGGATGAGGATGAGGCCATAAAAGCGCTGACGGCGCTTATCAAAGATAAGTTCGGAGAGAAAGAGTAGTCGGCATGACTTCTATCCGGTTGCGAGGAAAAGGGGTCTCCCCGGGGATCGGGATGGGCGAGCTGACCCTGAGCGAATCGGCGCTCTTCACGGTCAGAAGGGAATCCATCTCCGCGGCATCGGTCGAAGGCGAGTTGCGGCGGCTGAGGAAGGCGGTCGAACGGACCAGGAACGAACTCGTTCGGCTCAAACAAGAGATTAAAGGCAATATGGGGGAGGAGCATGCTTTCATCTTCGATGCCCATCTGCTCATCCTGGGGGACCGCTCGCTCTTTGACAGCATTGAACAAACCGTCCGGGGAGAAAAGGTCCGGGCCGAGTGGGCCCTCACCCAGGTCAACCAGAAATACCAGGAGCTCTTTGACGCCATCGCCGATGAGTATTTCCGGCAGCGGAAGTCCGATGTTTCGGATGTCCTGGCCCGGATCGCCGCCAACCTGAAGCTCAAGAAGAAGAGCAGGACAAGGAAGGGGCAGGCGAAGAGCGAAGTCCTGGTTGCTCACGAAATTCTGCCGTCAGAAGCGGCCATCCGGCTCAGCGGGGGGAATGTCCTGGCCGTGGCCACGGATATGGGTGGCCCCACTTCTCACACCGCGATCCTGGCCCGATCGTTGAACATCCCGGCCGTGGTCGGCCTCCACAATATCACCCAGCAGGTCAAGAACGGCGACTTCATCATCGTCGACGGCACGGATGGCGAAGTCATTATCAACCCCCCCCCGGCTGTGCGAAAGGAATTTCTGGGCAAGAAGGCAAAGTACGATCACTATATCCGGGAACTCAAGAAGACGGCCAGGCTGAAATCGGTCACCCTGGATGATGTCCGTTTTTTTGCTCTGGCCAATATCGAGCTTCCGGATGAGGTCGAGATGGCCTTCTCGTACGGGGCGGAAGGGATCGGGCTTTTCCGTTCAGAGTTTATTTATCTCCAGAGCGCCAGCCTGCCCAATGAAGAGGACCACCTGGCGGCCTATTCACGGATCGCCAAGGCAGCCTACCCGGCACCCGTCTACATCAGGACGATCGATATCGGAGGCGATAAGACCTTGCCCCAGCTCAAGATCGAGAAGGAGCCGAACCCCGCTCTCGGGCTGCGGGCCGTTCGCTTCTCCTTGCGGCACAAAGACCTCTTTAGGGTTCAGCTCCGGGCCATCCTCAGGGCCAGTGCGCTGAAAAACGTCCGCATCCTGATCCCCATGATCACCGAAGTCGAGGAGATCGGCGAGGTCAAGCTTCTCTTAGAGGAGGCCAAGAAGGAGCTGGACAAGGAGAGGGTCAAGTTCGACCGGCAAATCCCGTTCGGGGTGATGATCGAAGTCCCGGCCGCGGCCGCCATCACCGATATCCTGGTGAAGGAAGTGGATTATCTGAGCATCGGAACGAACGACCTCATCCAGTACTATCTGGCCGTCGACCGCTCCAATGAGTTCGTCTCCTATCTCTACAAGCCCCTCCACCCGTCAGTCCTGAGGGTGATCCGGTTCATCATCCAGACGGCCCTGAGAGAGGGGAAGGACGTGGCCGTCTGCGGCGAGATGGCCGCCGACCCGCTCTCCGCCCTGGTTCTCCTGGGATTCGGCCTCCGCAAGTTCAGCATGAACCCCATTTTCATACCCCGCATCAAAAACACCCTGCGCTCGGTCGAGTTGAAGACAGTGGAGAAAGTCGTCGAAGAAGCGATGAACCTGAAGACCGCTCAGGATGTTGAAGAATTGGTCATCGAGAGGATCCTGGCCAAGCACCCCAAGGCCTTCCTCCTGGGGCAGGTCATGTGACTCGTCCGAAGTCGTCTTGAAGCCGGACGATATCTTCCTCGCTCGATCGCCCGATCCAGAGTTCCATCACCCGGCCGGGGCGGCGGCCGACGCAGCGAAGACGGTGGGGTGTCCGGCAGGGTATGAAAATCTCCTCCCCTTTCTTCGGCCGCCAAATCCGCTCACCGAGAGTCATCTCCAGGCCGGAATCAAGGACAACCCAGAATTCGCTCCGGTGCAAGTGGTATTGCAGGGAGAGCGCCCGACTCGGACTAATGGTGATGATCTTAAGGCTTCCGGCGGCGCGGTGGGGATAGGACCGGAATTTTCCCCAGGGCCGAACCTCCTCGCCGATTTTTTTCCTGAACCGGACGCCCGTCCGATCCGGCGCTCTGGTCTTCACGCCCGGTAGCTCAGAAGGGGACTTCGTCGTCCCCTCCGCCTCCCTCCTGGATGCCCGGCTCTTCGTCAACGGATATCTCGGAAGAGGGGCTCTCGGCCGGGAAGGGCTCGACCTCGGCGGCCTCTTCGCGCTTGCCCAGGAGGATGATGTTCTGGGCTTCGATCTCCGTCGTCGACCGTTTGTTCCCGTCGCGGTCCTGCCAGCTCCGCGTTCTCAGCTTGCCCTCGATGTAGACCTGCTTGCCTTGGGTGAGATACTTCTCGCAGAACTCGCCCAACTTGCCCCAGGCGATGACACGGTGCCACTCGGCCCGGATCTTGCTCTCGTTTGTACTGGGGTTGAATAACCGTTCGTTGGTGGCGATCGAGAAACGGGCGATGGCCCGCTGATTCTGCGGCAGGTACCGCAGATCGGGCTTTCCGCCCAGGCGTCCGATGAGGATGACTTTGTTCAGGCTGTTGATGTCTCTCATTTTGCAGATAGCTCCTTGATCTTTTCCTGGGCGATCCGGGCTTCCTCCTCCAGCGGATACTTGCTGATCAGGAGCTTGAAGGCGACCAGGGCCTCGTCCTTTCTCCGCAGCTCGGCCAGGGAGAGTCCCTTTTTCAGATAGGCGGCTGCGATCTTGTCTCCCTGGGGATAATCGAGGATCAGGTTATCGAATTCGTCCACGGCCTCGCTGAATTTCCGCTGGCTGAAAAGGCATTCTCCGATCCAGTAGAGGGCGTTGTCGGCCAGCGGGCTGTCCGGGAAGCTGTCGCGGTAGATTTTGAACCCGTCGGTGGCCAAGTCGAAGTTGCCCTTGAGGTAATCGGCATAGGCCGTGTTATAGACCTCCTGGGGAGAAAGCGAAGTCCGGGTGACGACAGGCGGTTTCTGTTCGGCCGCCGGGACTGACGCCTTCTGCTCCGGCGGTTTTTTCTCGACGGGCGCTGGCGGTTTTTCTTTGGCCTCCTGCCCGGGGACTGGAGCCGGCCCTCCCTTCATCGTCAGCAGGTCTTCTGAGATCTTGACCAGGAGCATGTTGACCTGTTCGATCTTGTCGAGCAGAAATCGATACTGGGAGGGGATGTTCTTGAAGCCATCCTGCAAGTTGCTGTGGTCGGCTTGGAGGAGTTTGACCAAAGATTGCAGGTCACGGACCTGAGCCTTCAGGGACTCGATGTCAGCGGCGCTGCGGTCGATCTTTTCCTCCAGCGCCAGCAGCTGCTTCTTAAGGACCTGGATGTCCTCGTAGATGAGCTCGTAGGCCTTCTTGCTCCTGTCCTGGCCGAAAGAAAACGGGGAACACAGGACAAACGCGAGGATCCCCGCCAGGCACTTGGACATCAGCGGAAGCTTATTTTTCGATGATCAGAAATTGGGCTCTTCGATTTTTCTGCCAGGCCATCTCGGTGTGGCCGTTGTCAAACGGCTGGCTCTTGCCGTAGGAGATGATCTTGATTCTCTCCGGGGAGATGCCGAGCGACACCAGGTAGTCCTGGGTGCTCTTGGCCCTCTTCTCACCCAGTGCCAGATTGTACTCTTCCGTGCCCCTTTCGTCGCAGTGCCCCTCGATCAGGATCTTGGCGCTCATAAACTTCCTCAGCCAGTTGGCGTTGCTGTCGAGCACGGCCTTGGCATCATCGCGTATGAAATACCGGTCGTAATCGAAAAAGACCATCTTTAACGGCGCGGCCAGGTTGATCTCCTCCAGCGACTTGGACATGAAGATCTCTTCTTCGGTCATCTCCGGTTTCTTCACAGCCGGAGCTTCATCCACCTTCTCCACTTTCGGCTGCTCTTTGGCCGGAGGAGGCGGGGCCGGCGCGGTCTTGGCCTTCGGCTTGCAGTTGGCGGTAAACATCACGACCAGGCAGCAGACAAAGGCTAGGATGAAAATTTTTTTGATCATTTCTCTTCCTCCTCTAGATAAAATCCGGGAATACACTTTCGGTATTCCGCTTTCGCGTCTCATTCTATCCAAACTCGGTTTCGCCTGTCAATGAAAAAATTCGGCCCTGTCCCGGGCGGTTCAGTTTGACCAGTCGGCGAGCTTGTTGTTCCCCCGGGAAGTCAGGCGACGCAGGTTGGCCCCGTCGTAGTCGATGGCATAGAGCTGGAGAAGGCCGCCCAGGTTCGAAGTGAAGACGATGTGCCGGCCGTCGGACGACCAGCTCGGCGACTCATTGCGGGCGTTGCTTTCGGTCAACTTGACGATCTGGTTATTGCGGAGGTTCAGGACATACAGGTCGAAGATGTTCTCGACGCGTGAGACATAGACGATGCGGTCGCCGGTCGGTGACCAGGCAGGGGCATCGTGGTAGGAACCGCCGAAGCTCACCCTTCGGACATTGGAGCCCTCGGCGTCCATGATATAGACCTGGGGCTGCCCCAGTCCGCTCCGGTCGGAGATGAAGGTGATCTCCCGGCTCGTGGGCGACCAGGAAGGGGACGAGTCGATGGCCTCGTTAAAGGTCAGCCTCTTGATATTCTTCCCGTCGGCGGCGGCGACATAGATTTCCGTGTTGCCGTCCATGGTTGAGCAGAAGGCGAGCCTCTT
>Ga0154897_1029_pt1 | contig 12561 bp, 12 predicted proteins | sample Rifle2008BG19ft_FD_105869 | JGI IMG/M metagenome (GOLD analysis project Ga0154897, IMG submission 105869) | Candidatus Aminicenantes bacterium RBG_19FT_COMBO_59_29
CGTATTCATTGGGATAATCGAGCAGGAGCGCTTTGTAATAGCGACTGTGAGCGTTCTTCTTCACGATCTTGTAGCGGCCTTCGGGTGTGGCCTCATCGCCGGCATAGAGCTTGTCGGACAAACCAAACTTGCCCAGCCCGATCCCATAGACGGCGATTTCTTTCCCTTTTTTAAAGAGCGTCAGGGTCCGGGTCAGTTTGTTGACTAGGACGGCGGTCGTGCCCCGTCGCCGGGATTCGGAGACCGTGTCTTCAGCCAGTTTGCGCCATCTGGCAACCTGAGCGTCATTGGCATAGCGCGCCAGGATCGAAAACAGCGCCTCTTCGGCCTGCCGGATGTGGCCGTCTATCAAGTCCAGCTTGGGAGCGAGCTCGCTGTATTTCTCATTCCGGATCAGGATTTCCGCCTCCCTGGAGACAACCTCGGCCCGGGCCAGGTTCTCCCGGACCGGAGCATGTTCATTCATCAGTTGGGTCAGCGCCTTGATCTTGCCCATCCTCTCTTCGAGCCGGCCGAGCCGCTGTGAGAAATCCTGCGACTGGGAACGTTTTTCTGCCTGGACCTTCTTGATCAGGGCTTCGCCTTGAGCCAGGAGGACGATATAATCGGCCTGGACCTCTTTATAATCGCGGAACCAGCGGAAACGGGCATTCTGCTTGATTAGTTTTTCCCTGGCAACACGGAGCGATTCGATATAGCGGGCGTATTCGCCGGCGGCGTAAATAGGAGCGCCGGCCCTCCAAAGGTCGTTTTCCTGGCTTTTGACCTTCTCGACCTCTAGAGGGACCGGCGGGCTTTGGCAGGTGCTAGCGCAAAAAACGCAAAGGAAAAGCGAAGAGACTAGAAAAGCAGTCTTCAAACGAAAAAACGCGTCTTCAGAGGGAGCTTATTTCTTCCCCGTAACCTTCTCGATGGCCGCTTTCACCTGGTCGGAAATGACCGTCGCCTTCTCTTTGATTGTGGCGGCCGTGGCCGAAGCGCCGAAGTAGTCTGCGCCGTCGATCGCGGTCTGGATTTCGGCAAAAGAGGTCTCCAGGCCGGCCAGGTCAGCCTTCATGGCCATGATGTCGGCCTTGGTGCCCTTGCCCATGGGGGCCTTTTCCAGAAGGGCTTTGGCCTCGTCCAGAACGGCCTTGGTCTCTGCCTGAGCCTGGACGGCGGCATTCTTGGCCGCTTCTATCTTGGCAGGGATGGTCGCTTTTAGAGCATCGGCATCGGCTTGCACTTTGGCCAGCAACTCCTTGGCGGTGCCGAATTTCTTGAAGAACTTCTTGCCCTGCGTGTTGACCTCATCCATTGCCGCCTGCAGGTCGTCATTCAGCTTTTTGAGCTCGTCAGCCGCATAGACGGCGGCGCCTTCATTTGAGGCCGCCTCGATGGCCGCTTTGGCGGCGTCGATGGCCTGAGTGGGCTGCTTGGCGCAGCTTGAGAACAAAGCAACCACAAAAATGCCCAGAACGAGGAACAGAGAAAATTTCTTCATAGGTTTACCTCCTGATGATGAAGCGCGTTAAATAACCTTTCTCTTGCTCAGTTTTATATCACAGCGCTCATCGCATGTCAATGAGCGGGGCCGGCCTCAGGCGTCCGGGTCGACGATGTACTTTTCTCTCATCAGCAACTGGACTTCTTCCCGGGACTTCTTGATGATGGACTCGGCGATCTTGAACCGCTCCTCGGCCGGAGCCTTGATCCGGGCGACGCCTTGCTCTATGCCTTTGGAGCCGACAGCGACGGCTTCCCGGGGAAACACTTCCCACTGGTCCATGTTGGGGATGATATACTCCTCGCTCAGGCCGTGGTCCTCGGCGACTTTGGCCAGCTCCCGGGCTGCCGCGATGCACATTTCGTCGGTGATCGTTTTTGCCCGGACATCCAGAGCTCCGCGGAAGATGCCGGGGAAACCGAGCGAGTTGTTGACCTGGTTGGGAAAATCAGACCGGCCGGTGGCCACGATCCTGGCTCCCGCTTCCTTCGCTTCCCAGGGCCAGATCTCGGGAACGGGGTTAGCCTCGGCGAACACGATCGCGTCCTTGGCCATACCCTTGATCCAGTCTTTTCGGATGGTGCCGGGGCCCTGCTTCGAGGCGGAAATCAGGACATCGGCTCCGCGGATGGCATCGGGGACATCGCCCTTAACCTGCTTGTCATTGGTCTTCAAACAAATGTCCCATTTCTCCTTATACTTGGTCTGGAGGATGTCCCGGTCGCTGCGGTCCCGGTGCAGGATGCCCTTGGAGTCGACGGAGAGGATGTTCCCGGGTGTGACCCCGGCGGACATGAGGAGCCGGACAATGGCCACACCGGCTGCCCCCGCTCCGACCATGGTGACGTTCACTTCGCCGATCTTCTTGCCGACGATCTTGAGGGCATTGATCAACCCGGCCACAGTGACGCAGGCCGTCCCCTGCTGGTCGTCGTGCCAGACAGGGATCTCGCATTCGGCGCGGAGGGTATCCAGTATCTTGAAGCACTTGGGGTGGGAGATGTCTTCGAGGTTGACGCCGCCGAAGGTGGGCTGGAGGGCCTTGACGATGGCGATGAACTTGTCCGGGTCCTTCTCGTTAAGACAAAGTGGAAAGGCATCGACTCCGCCCAGGTACTTATAGAGCAGCCCCTTCCCTTCCATAACGGGGAGACCGGCCTCGGGACCGATATCGCCCAGGCCGAGGACGCGCGAGCCGTCCGAGATGACGGCCACGAAATTCCACTTGTTGGTGTAATCGTAGACTTTCTCCCGGTCCTGATGGATCTCCCTGCAGACCGCCGCCACTCCGGGAGTGTACCAGATGGCGAAATCTTCGAAGCTCCGGACCCGGCACTTCAGCTGGACGCCGATTTTGCCCTTATAGAATGCATGGAGGCGCATCGCCTCTCGAGAAGGCTTCTCGGCTTTGGCCAAGAGTTCTTCTATAGTGACTTCTTTCATATGATGAGACCTCCTTTGAATAAGAAAAAGTATTATATCCCTACAACCGGCAAAGTCAATCGAGGGGCCGGAATTCAAACTTCCGGTCGACACTTCTGACCTTGCCGAAATAATAAGCCGGGTCGTGGACGAAAGCTAGAATCCAATCCTCGGCGACGGCCTGCTCGTAGAGCTTCCTTTTGCTCTCCAGGTTTTCGAGCGGATGGAGGTCGTAGCTCATGCCATAGGCGAGCCCGACGTGGGCCGAGGTCGGGACGAGGTCACCCAGATAAATAAGCGTCTTTCCGCCGCTTCTCACCTTGACGCACTGGTGCCGCGCCGTGTGACCCGGAGCGAGCATGACCTCGACTCCTTCTGTGACTTGTGAATCGCCGTCGACGAGCTGGAGGAGGCCGTGGTCTGCCAGCGGCCGGAAGTTCTCGGCCAGATAGCTCCCCTTCTCTCTTTCATGCGGGTTTGTCGCCCAGTCCCACTCGCCCTTCTGGATGATGTAGCGGGCCCGCGGGAACGCCGGCACAACCTCTCCTTTCTGGTTGCGGGACGTGTTGCCGCCGCAGTGGTCGAAATGGAGGTGGGTGTTGACGACGAAGTCGATTTCTTCCGGTCGCAACCCGAGTCGGGCGAGAGAGCCGACAAGTCCGGCGTCCTGCTCAACGCAGTAGATGTTGCGGAGCTTTTTGTCGAGCTTGGATCCGATGCCGGTCTCCACCAAAACGAGTGCAGCCGGAGTTTTGACCAGGATCGAGTTGAGGGCCAGCCTGATCCTGTTCTGGGCGTCGGCCGGGCATTTCTTCTCCCAGAGGGTTTTGGGGACGACTCCGAACATCGCCCCGCCGTCCAGGTAGAAAAATCCGTCCCTCAGTCCATAGACGTCGAAATCCCCCAGCCGGAGTCGGTCGGATGTCATTTCAGGAGCTTATCAAGATCGTAGATCAAGTCCGCCCGGCGGTATTCAGCGACTTCGATCTTCCCGGTGTCCATGCGAATGGCATCCTCCGGGCAGGCCTCGACGCAGAACCCGCAGAAGCAACAGCGGCTCATATCGATGATGAATTTGGCCGGGAGCTTCTGGATTTCGGAGTCGGGATCCTCGGCGGCCTCGACGGAGATGCATTCAGAGGGACAGACCGTCACACAGAGCAGGCAGGAGACGCAGCGCGGCTTCCCGTCGTCTCTGCGCATCAGGCGGTGGAGGCTGCGGTGGCGAGCGGCCAAATCCTTTTTCTGCTCGGGATACTGGATGGTCACTGCGCCCCTGCGCCTGGCCTTCAGGCCGAGGACTTTGAGCGTATGGAACCACATGTTGGTGACAAAATGCCGGGCAGTGATCAGGCCGCCTTTGATGATCTCGAGGAAATAGCCGAGCGCTTTGATCATCTGAGCAACCCCATCACAACCCCGGTTCCCACGATGTTGAGGAGGCTCAAGGGGATGAGGAGCTTCCAGCCCAAATCCATGACCTGGTCGTAGCGAAACCGGGGGTAAGTCCAGCGGATGAGGATCTGGAGCCAGCAGAAAAAGATGATCTTGACGTTGAAGGCCAGAAGCTGCAGCAGGACGACAAGACCATGCGGCAGCGCCCACTCGCCCCCCCAGGGCCAGTGGAACCCATCGGCCGCAAGCCAGGGCACCTGCCAGCCGCCGAAAAAGAGCGTTGTCAGGAGGGCGGAGACGATGATGATCTCCATAAAATCGGTCATCATGAACAGGCCCCATTTGAGCCCGCCGTATTCAGTAAAAAACCCGATGATCTCGGACTCGCCCTCCGGCATATCGAAGGGAACGCGCTTGGTCTCCGCCAGGGCGGCGAAGAAAAAGACGATGAAGCCGAGCGGCTGGAGCAGGATCCCCCACTTGGGGATGAAGCCGAGGAGGTTTTCGCCCTGGAACCGGACGATGTTCTGAAGGCTCAGTGAGGGAAAGACCATGATGATGCCGATGAGCGACAGGCCCAAGGCGACCTCGTAGGAAATGAGTTGAGCGGCGCCCCGCATCCCGCCGAGAAGGGTGAACCGGTTGCGGGAAGCCCAGCCGCTGAGGATGATGCCGTAGATGCCCAGGGAGAGCATGGCCAGGATGAAAAGAAGCCCGGCGTTAAGGTCGAGAACCTGAAGGTTGATCGTCCGGCCCCCGAGGCGAAGCGTGTCGCCGAACGGCACGGCGCAGATGGTGATGGCAACGAAGAAGAAAGAAAGGAAGGGAGCCAGCGTATGGAGGAACTTGTTGGCAAAGGCCGGGACAAAATCTTCCTTGAAGATCATCTTGATGGCATCGGCAAAGGGCTGGAAAAGCCCGAGAAAGCGGAACTTCCAGATATTGGCCCGGTTGGCTCCGATCCGGTCCTGGATAACGGCGCTCTCTTTCCGCTCCAGCCAGGTGAGATACAGCGTGAGGATGAGGAACCAGACCAGCGCCAGGATGATCTTGATGACAATAATCACGGTATCCATCGTTCTCTATTTATAAAATGGAATCTCTTTCTGAAGTGCCCGGAACACGGCCTCGGGAGAGGTCAGCGGCCAAAAATACTTGGTCTCGACGCGCAGCTCCTTGGCCAAGTCCAGGAGCGCCCTCCATTCGGGGAGTCCATCGCCTTCAAAATCCAGGCCGGCGGCAAAAGCCTGGACCCGGCCATCTATATTAGTCAGGGTGCCCTTCTTCTCGGCTATGACCGGCACCGGGATGATGAAATCGACCAGGCCGTCGAGCCCGGTCTTGTGGGAGGAAAAGAGCGCTTTGGTCTCGACCTTGTCCAGAGCATTTTCCAGGCCGGCAGGGCTGGTTCCGGCGGCCAAGTAATGGCCGAAGATGAGAAGGAGGTCCAGTCCGGACAGGGCTTCAAGGCCGGGCGCTTGGACGGGCAAGCCGATTTCCTGCAGGCCCCTGCGGTTGGCAGTCCTGTCGGGAGTGAGAAGGAAATCGTCCCCTTCTCCCGGCGGCGGGTCGGCCAGGAAGAATTTCTCAACTCCCAACCCTCTCCTGAAAAGCCGGTCGGCCAAGAAGAGCTCTTCATTCGTCAGGTTGGCGTGAAGGATGACACCGATCCGCGAATTCTTTTTATGTAGCACCAGGGACCGAATCTTCTCCGCCAAGATCTGGGCGGCCTTGTCCCAGCTCAGCCTCGTCTCCCGGCCTCCCTTCTTCCAAACCAGCTTGTCCTGTCTATCCTTATCCAAGTATGCATAGCCATAGCGCCCGTAATCGCAGATCCAGTGGGAATTGACGTCGGGATTCAGGCGGGCGCGGACTCGATACACCCGCCGCGGGCGGGGTGTGCGGGGGTGCCCGGGGTGGGAATCCATGATGATGTTGCAGCCGCGGCTGCAGAGCGAACAGACGGATTCTCTGGATTCCAGGAACCAGACCCGGGTTTTGAAGCGGAAATCCGAGTCGGTGATGGCCCCGACCGGACAGATCTGGGCCAGGTTTCCCGAGTAATTGTTGTCGATGAATTCAGACTCGAAGATGCCGACCTCGGAATAAATGCCGCGGTTGAGGATGCCCGCATCCTCGGTTTTGGTGATCTCGTTCAGGAACCTGACACAGCGCGTGCAGAGGATGCAGCGCTCGCGGTCCAATATCAGGTTCCGGCCGAGCTTGAATTTCTTCTCCCGCCTTTCTTTCCTCTCCTTGAACTGGCTTCGGAAAAGCCCGTATTCCTCGAAATAATCCTGGAGTTTGCATTCTCCGGCTTTGTCGCAAATCGGGCAATCCAGGGGGTGCTCGGCCAGCAGGAATTCGAGCACGCCTTTCCTGGCTTCGACGACTTTGGGACTCATGGTCCGGACTTTCAGCCCGTCCTTGACCAAAGTGGAGCAGGCCAGCTCGAGCTTGGGCAAGCCCTCTATCTCGACCAGACACATCCGGCAGCTCCCCTCGGGCGCGAAGGCCGGGTGGTAGCAGAAATGGGGGATGTGAATTCCGGCGCTCTCAGCCGCACGGAGCAGGGTCAGCCCTTCGGCCACCTCCACTGACCGGTCGTCAAAAAAGACTCTAGGCATGGGAGAGATATCCCTCCAGCTCCCGGCGGAATTTTTGGCAGATCGAGAGAATGGGCAGGGCTGCGGCATCCCCGAGCGGACAGAGCGTCTTGCCCTTGATATTGGAGGCCAGCCGGATGATCGCATCGATGTCATCCTGCTCGCCTTCTCCATCGGCCAGGCGTCTGACGATCTTGTTGATCCAGGCCGTCCCGATCCGGCAGGGCGTGCATTGGCCGCAGGATTCATGGGAGTAGAAATTGGCCACCGACTTGAGGACGTCCAGGATCGACGTCTCCTTGTCAATAACGATGATGGCGGCCGAGCCGAGCATCGATCCGGCACCGGCCAGAGAATCGAAATCCATCGGCAGGTCGATCTCGTCCGCTGTCAGGATCGGCGCCGACATCCCGCCGGGGATGACGGCTTTGAGCTGTTTGCCGTCCTTCATGCCTCCAGCATAGTCGAAGATGATCGTCCGCAAGTTCGTGCCGAGAGGGAGCTCATAAATGCCCGGCTTTTGGACCATGCCGCTTACGCCGAAAACCCGTGTCCCCCCGTCCTTGGGCAAGCCTTGTCGGATGAACCATTCGGCGCCGTTCTGGACGATGAAAGGTATGTTAGACAGGGTCTCCACGTTATTGATGACGGTCGGGCACTGGAACAGGCCGACCGAGGCGGGGAAGGGCGGTTTCAGCCGCGGATGCCCCCGCTTCCCTTCCAGAGATTCGAGGAGAGCTGTCTCCTCCCCGCAGATATAGGCACCGGCGCCGCGGTGGACGACAACATCCAAGTCAAACCCTGTGCCGAGGATGTTTTTCCCGAGGTACCCGTTCCGGCAGGCCTCATCGATCGCGGCCTCGAGCCTCAGGGCGACGGCCTCGTATTCGCCCCTTATATAAATGAATGCCGCGTGGATGCCGACGGCATAAGAAGCGATGATCGTCCCCTCAAGCAGGAGATGGGGGTTGTGGTTCATGAGGTAGCGATCTTTAAAAGTCCCGGGCTCGCCCTCGTCGGCATTGACGCAGAGGTACCTGGGCTTGGGGACGTTCTGGGGGACAAACCCCCACTTCACTCCCGCCGGGAACCCCGCTCCTCCCCGGCCGCGCAGGCTGGCCTTCTTCACTTCATCCAGGACCGCAGCGGGCGTCATCTGCTTCAAGGCCTTTTCGACAGCCTTGTATCCGCCCTGCTCACGGTAGACTTCAATCCGGAAGAGTCCCTCTACGCCGAAGTGCCGAGTCAAGACCTTTTCTTCCACCGTTCTATTCCAGGCTTTCCAGGATCCGGTCGATCTTTTCTCTGTCCAGTTGGCCGTGATAATCGAAATTGACCATCAGGCAGGGGGCCTGCTCGCAGGCCCCGAGGCATTCTACCGTGGAGAGCGTAAACCGGCCGTCAGCTGTTGTCTCTCCGATTCCGACGCCCAGCTTCTGCCGGAGATAATCCAGGATCGGCCCGCCGCCGAGCAGCGAACAGCTCAGGTTGGAGCAGACCTGAAGGTGGTATTTCCCGATGGGTCGACGAAGGAACATAGAATAAAAGGTGACGACTTCTCTGACCTTCATCGGCTTAAGCCCGAGCGCCCGGCCCACAAACCTCTCTTCCTCAGCGGTGATGCAGCCGACTTCCCTCTGGACGAGATGGAGCACGGGCAGGAGTGCGGCCCCTTTCTTGGGGTAGAGAGCCGCCACCTCGTCGATTCTCCGATGCAGCGAAGCCGGGTATTCGGGGCTCAACGGTCCAGCTCTCCTCCGATCATATTCATCGACCCGAAGGTCGGGATGACGTCGGCCACATAGCGCCCCCGGATGAGCTGCTCCAGGGCCGAAACGATATGGAAACACGGCGCCCTGAGGTGGAGCCGGTAAGGCCGGTCGGTTCCGTCGGAAACGATGTAAAATCCCAGTTCTCCGTTTCCTCCCTCCACGGCGAAGTAGGCCTCGCCCTTGGGCGGCCGGAGACCGTGCCCGCGCATGAAGAATTTAAAATGATTGATCAATCCCTCGATGGTCGTGTAGGTCTCTTCCTTGGGCGGGACAACAAAGCCCTTATCCGAGGCCAGGATATCCGGGTAACGGGCCTCCTCGGAACCCTCCAGGTTGGGTGAGAGCGCGATGTCCTTCCGGACCCGCTGGCGGCGCGATTCCTGGATGGCTTGGCCGGGGGACAACCCCTCGGCGATAAATGCCCGGGAAGACTTGGGTATCCGAACTGCGGCCTGCTCGATGATGCGCAGGCTCTGTTCCATTTCTTTCATCCGGACCAGGTAGCGGTCGAAATTGTCCCCCCTCTCCCCCAGCGGAACTTCCCATTTCAGCCGGTCGTAAACCAGATAGGGGTGCGCCTTTCGGACATCATAAGAGACCCCGGTGGAACGAAGGCAGGGCCCTGTCCAGCCGAAGGCAACGGCGTCCTCTTGAGACATGACGCCGACATCGCGGGTCCGGTTAAGGAAAATCTTGTTCTTGTCGAGGAGCCCATGGACATCCTTGAGGACCAGCCGCGTCTCCTCGACCGCTTTCTTCAGGACCGAATCGAAATCCGGATGCAGGTCCGCCCGGACACCGCCGATGCGGATATAGGAGGTCGTCATTCTGGCGCCGCTGGTCTGTTCGATGACATCCCAAAGGAATTCACGGGCCTTCATCTTATACAGAAAGGCCGTGAAGGCGCCGCACTCCATGGCCATGGCGGCCAGGCAGGTGAGGTGGTCGGAGATGCGGGAGAGCTCGCTCATCAGGACACGGATGTACTGGGCGCGCTCAGGGACTTCGACGCCGAGCAATTTCTCCACGGTCATGACATAGCCGAGGTTGTTGATGAGAGGCGAGACATAGTTCAGCCGGTCGGTGTAAGGCAGCAGGCTGAAGTAAGTCCGGTGCTCGCAGGTCTTCTCGAACCCCCGATGAAGGTAGCCGACCTCCACCTCGGAGTTGAGGATGCGCTCGCCGTCGAGCTCCAGCATGACCCGGATCGTCCCGTGCATGGCCGGGTGAGACGGCCCCATGTTCAGGAGCATCGTATCCTGGCGGGCCTGTTGTTGGATCCGCGACGGCATGTTATTCCTTCAGGGGGATGAGGGGCTGACGCCGGCGCAAGGGATAGTCCTTGCGGAGCGGATGACCCTCAAACCCGTCGTACATGAAGATGCGCCGGAGGTCGGGGTGGCCCTCGAAACGTACGCCAAAAAGGTCAAAGACTTCGCGCTCCAGCCAGTCGGCGTTCTTCCATAGAGAGGTCAGAGAGGCGATCCGGAGATCGCTCTCGTCGATTCCCGTCTTAATCCTCAGGCGCCGGTTCCGGGACAGAGAAAAGAGATGAACCACCATCTCAAAGCGCGGCTCCCGGCCCGGGTAGTCAACACAGGTCAGGTCCAGGAGCATCTTGAACTCCCCGGGTCCGTCCCTGAGGAAGGTCGCGATTGGAAGGAGCGCCTCCTTGTCGATGACCGCGACCTCATCGCCCAGCGAAGTCAAGACTTCTTTCACTCCGGCCGGAAATTCCTTGCGCAGCCGCTCTAGGATCGTTTCTTCTTCCATCGCCAATCGTGGTCCTGGTGTTGGATTTTCTCCTGCAGTTTCAGGAGACCGTCGAGCACGGTCTCGGGCCGCGGGGGGCAGCCCGGGATGTATACGTCCACCGGAATGATCTGGTCGATTCCCTGGACGACAGCGTAATTGTCGTAGATCCCGCCGCTCACGGCGCAGGTCCCGAAGGCGATGACCCACTTGGGCTCGGTCATCTGTTCATAGACCGTCCGGAGGACCGGGGCTTCCTTGTGGGTGATGGTGCCCACGACAAGAAGCATGTCCGATTGCCGGGGCGAGAATCGTGTCCACCCGGCTCCAAAACGGTCGATGTCGAAATGAGCGCAGGCGGCCGACATGTACTCCATGCCGCAGCAGGCGGTGACGAAGGGATAATGAAAGAGCGAAAACTTGCGGGCCCAGCCGAGCAGGGAATTGAACTGGGTGGTTATGAACTGACCGGCCGGCGGGCGCCGCCTCTTTTCCTCGGTCATAGCTGCCTTACCGTTACTCCCATTCGAAGGCCCCTTTTTTCCAGGCGTAAACAAAACCGACTGCGAGGACGACCAGGTAGGCCATCATGATGATAAGAGCTGTCCCCGGAATCTCCTTGAAGATGAGCGCCCAGGGAAAGAAGAAGACCACCTCGATGTCAAAGAGCAGGAAGATAAACGCGACCAGATAGAACTTGATCGGGAAGGGGTTGATCCCTTTCTGGAGGTAGGGGCTGCCGCATTCGAAGGGTTGTTCCTTCGCCGGGTTGGTCCGGGAGGGTCCCAGCAGCTTGTTCATGAAGATCAGGATCAAGCCGAGAAGCCCGAAGATGAGGAAGACAAAAAAAACTGCGGCCACTTTTCTCCTTCCTGAGAGGGAGCTATTTTATTAAAACTCCCGCCAAATAGCAACCGCTTTTTGACAAAAAAGCGCCGACGCCACATAATACGCTTTCCCAAGATCCAAGATGACCCGACCGTTCGTTTCCCCCGACAAGACCGGCCGCTGGACTCTGTTTGCAGCCGGCCTGGTTTTCCTTGCCGGCTCTCTAGCCTGCCGCACCCAACCGCGACCGGAGAACTTCCTCTTAATCACACTGGATACCCAGCGCGCCGATTATATCGGCGCCTATGAGCCGGGAAAGGCAACGACTCCCTGCATCGACCACTTGGCTCGAGAAGGGACCCTCTACAGGAACGCCTACAGCCTTATCCCTATCACGCTCCCCTCCCACGCCTCGCTCTTTTTTTCCGAGCCGCCCCACGCCATCAGGAACTACAACAACGGCCAGAAAATCGCCGTCAGGAAGGCGAGTCCTTCCTTCGTCAACCTCTTCCGGAAAGAGGGTTTCGCCACGGCGGCTTTCATTTCCCTGGGCGTCCTCAGTGCTTCCTTTGGTCTGGAACAGGGTTTCGAGGAGTATGAGGACGGTTTTCCCCCGGACCGCTGGTATCTGTCGGCGGGCGAGGTCAACCAGCGGGTTTTCTCCTGGCTGGACAAAAACGGCGGCCGACCGTTTTTCCTCTGGGTTCACTATTCCGACCCCCATGACCCCTACGCTCCTCCCGATTCTCCTCTGGACTTCAGGCTTTTCCTGAATGATCGTCTGGTTACCGAAACAAGTCTTCAGAGGTACACTTTGAACCACGCCGTGCTCGATTTGAAGCCGGGAAGAAACCGGCTCCGGATCGCGTTCCAGAACGAGTTCGAGAATCCGCCCGACCGTTATCTCGGCCGCCTGGACAGGCTGGAGTTTGACCCTGAACCCACCCCGCAAAGCTATCAAGTCGATTTTGTCCGCGGTTGGAATATCCGTGAGTCCGACCAGATCTTCTTTTTCAACAACGACAGCCTCATCAACATCCAGAATAATGCCGGCCCCAAGCAGGTTAAAATCACTTTCCGAGGCGGCCCTAACTTGACCGCGGAAGCAGTCTCCACCTGCTATCGCAGAGAGGTCGAGTACATGGACGGGGAGGTCGGCAAACTCTGGGAAAAGCTTCGCGAGCGCGGAATCTTCGACAAGACGGCCATTCTGTTGGTCGGCGATCACGGGGAGGGGCTGGGCGAGTACCAGACCGAGTTCGGGGATCCTCACCTGGGTCACATTCATTATCTCTACGAT
>Ga0154897_1014_pt1 | contig 12311 bp, 9 predicted proteins | sample Rifle2008BG19ft_FD_105869 | JGI IMG/M metagenome (GOLD analysis project Ga0154897, IMG submission 105869) | Candidatus Aminicenantes bacterium RBG_19FT_COMBO_59_29
CATGAGGAACCCCGTCGTCCATCGTCTCCCGGCGCCAAGCGCCGACCTCGGTCAGCCGGGGATGCTTCGGGATTTCAACCCGCCAGCCCTGGTCCTCAGTCAGGTGCCAGTGGAACGTGTTCATCTTGTACATGGCCAGGAGGTCGATGTATCTCTTGATAAACTCCTTGGGAAAGAAATGGCGGCCGACATCAAGATGGACGCCCCGCCAGACGAACCGGGGCCGGTCTTCGATCTTGATAAAAGGGATCTTCCAGGTGATCCCGTCCGCCTTGCCACGGCCTTCCACTTCCGCCGGGAGAAGCTGGAGCAGCGTTTGGACGCCGTAGAAGAGGCCGGCCGGAGCAGCCGCTTCGATCTTCACGCCGCTCCTGGAAACGGAGAGCTGGTAGCCTTCGTTTCCCAGTCTGGACAGGCGGTCTCCTGTCCGCAAGAGGATCACGTCAGCGGGGACCTGTCCTGCCGCCGGACGTATATCCAGAGAATAGCCGGTCGGGCGCCCGAGCTTAGCGGCCAGGAATTCACCGACCTGCGCGGTTTCAGCCGCCCGGGAATCGAGGACGATACTTGTCTTCGGCCCAATCTGGAGAGAGCCAGAGCCGGCCTCCAACTTGACCGGCTTGGGGACGATTGAAGGGCCCGCCGGGCCAGGTTTCTCGACGGCGCTCTGACCTGGAATCAGGAAACCGAAAAACACGACGGATATCACGGCCAGGAATGTTCTTTGCTTTCTCTCGAGGATTTTTGCCAAAGGATACACAGGGATCTCCTTTCTTCTGTTTTGTTCCTTTTATGTCAGTTCAGGCGGCGGTTGTCAACTCGATACAGGGAGCGAGGGATTCCCTTGATTTATCCAAGCCGTTTGATAAAAATGGGAGGGACCCTGAAGAGGAGGTAGGCATTTGAGAGAGAAACTTCTGCTCATCCCCGGGCCGAGTCCCGTCCATCCCCGCATCATCCACAGCCTGGCCCAGCCGACCGTCTCCCATGTCGGGCCGGAGATGGTCGAGGAGATGCAGAAAGCTCAGGATAACCTCAAGAAAATTGTTTTTTGTGAGAAAGGCGAGGCCTTCATCATCGCCGGGGCGGGGACTCTGGCAATGGAAATGGCCATCCTCAACACCCTGGCTTCGGGCGAGAAGGCGCTCGTCCTCTCTCAAGGCTACTTCGGCAAGAGAATGGCTGAGATCTGCCGGAGCTTCGGGCTCGACCACGATATTCTGGAAAGCCCCTGGGGAAGAGCGGTCCTGCCGGAAGAGCTCGAAAAGAAGTTGGCCGACCATGACTACAGAGTTGTCGCCGCGACGCATGTCGACACGGCCACCGGCGCCTGCGCACCCGTCCGCGACTATGCCGAGATCTTGAAAAAGCGAAGGCCCATCTTCATCGTCGACGGGGTCTGTGCAACGGGAGGGATAGAGGAGAGGATGGATGACTGGGGGATCGATGTCGTCCTCACCGCTGCCCAGAAGTGCTTTGGCGTTCCGCCCGGACTGGCCATCCTGGTGCTTTCGGAACGGGCGCTGGAAAAACGAAAAAGGATGGAGAGCATTCCGGCCTATTATTCCGACCTCCTGCGCTGGCTGCCGATTATGGAAGACCCCTCCCGATACTTTTCGACGCCCTGCGTCAACGAAGCCCGGGCCTTCTATGAAAGCACGCTGATCGTCCTTGAGGAGGGCCTGGAGCAAAGGTTTGCGCGTCACAACCGCACGGCGCGGGCCATCCGGTCCGGGCTCAAAGCTCTGGGCTTCACGTTTTTTACCCAAAAGGAATTCCTCGCCGACACGCTCTCCGTGGTGAACTATCCTCAGGGTGTGGAAGACAGGAGCTTCCGCAGCCTCTATTACGAAAACGGAGTCGTGGTCGCCGGCGGGCTGGCGGAGACTGCCGGAAAGGTTTTCCGGATGGGGCACATGGGCAATCTCTCCTCGTCCCAGGTCTATTTTGCCCTGGACGCCCTGGAGCAAGCGCTGAAAACGATTGGCTATGCTTTTGAAGCGGGGGCGGGGCGAGGGGCCGCCAAGGCCATTTTGGGGAATTGAGCGGGGGAGAAGAAGGCATGAAAAGCCGGGTCTTTTTCATCCCGGGAGACCGGAAAGAGGATCTCAGGACGTTGTCAGGCAAGATGGAGAAGCTCTATCTCGCCCTCGGGCTTGATGAAAAAATCGAGAAAGACGCCTTCGTCGCCATCAAGCTCCATTTCGGGGAGAAGGGGAACACCGGATATATAAGGCCGGACTGGCTGGAAAACATGATCTACCGGATTCGGAAGAGAACCAGCCGAGCCTATTTCACGGATACGAACACCCTTTATGTGGGTCTGCGCTCCAACGCCATCGACTATACCCATCTGGCCGGACAGCATGGCTTCACGCTGGAGAAGACAGGCCTGCCGGTCCACATCGCCGACGGGCTGATCGGTGAGGACGATGAGGAGGTCCCAATCAACCTCAAGCGGGTGAAATCGGCCAAGGTCGCGGCCGGCATCGTCCATGCCGATTTCCTGATATGCCTGAGTCATCTGACCGGCCATGTGCAGACGGGTGTCGGCGCGGCCATCAAAAACCTGGGCATGGGCTGCGCTTCGCGGGCCGGGAAGCTCGAGCAGCACGCCGAGGTCAATCCCCGCATTAGCGCCAAGTCGTGCAAGAACTGCGGGATCTGTTTGGACTATTGCCCGGCCGGGGCGATCATCCAGAAGGACGGCAGCGCCGTCATACTGGATGACAAGTGCATCGGCTGCGGAGAATGCCTGGTCGTCTGCAAGGCGGGGGCCGTAAAGATGCGCTGGGGCGAGGATTCTGCCAGGCTTCAGGAAAAGATGGCCGAATATGCCTTCGCGGTCGGCAACCATTTCCGGGGGAAGATCGGGTTCCTGAACGTCCTCTTCAAGATCACCAAGGACTGCGACTGCATGGCCAAGGATCAGCCGCAGATCGTCGGGGACATCGGGATCGTGTCCTCGGTTGATCCCGTGGCCATAGACAAGGCCTCGGCCGACCTCGCCATAAAACATGGGAAAAGTGATGTCTTCCGGAAGGGATATGATGTCGATTGGATGCTCCAGCTCAGGCACGGGGCAAAGATCGGCCTGGGTTCCTTGGGATACGAGCTCGTTGAAATCGCCTGAAATCGGGGAGAGGGTCTGAGAAAGGAAAGGAGATCGGGGAGGGGGGATTCGAACCCCCGACCCCAGCGTCCCGAACGCTGTGCGCTAACCAGGCTGCGCTACTCCCCGTGAAGCTCCAACATTATAGCGGGAAAGGAGAAATAATGAAAGGCCGGAGGCCTCTGCCTGCCCCGGGAGAGCTTCTAGATTATCAAGAGCATTTTGGCTGAGTGACGAATCTGGCCACATCAGGAGAGGACAGAATCTCCCACCCTCCTGCTGCGCCGGCGGCCAGCGCGCCAAGCTCGAAGTGGAGCATGGCGATGCCGCAATCGAGTCTCTTGGATATCGAGGAAACGCTGAGCGATCTGTCCGTTCCTATGACGACTCCATCCTTTTCGACCCGGAAACGCCAGGGCTGCCGGTTCTGAGCGGACGGAGCAAGCCGGGCGGCTTCAAGGGCTTTTTCCATCCAGGCGGCAATCTCCCCTTCGACAAGCTTGGCCAGCGGCTTTCTCGACCGGGACTTTACCAGCCCGGACATGAACTTTTCCTGGCCGTCCTTTTCCGCTGGAGCATATCCAACTGGAGTGACTGAAAGGACCCTTTCCCCAGGCCGGATATCGATTTGGGAGCGGACGCTTTGCGGACGGAAGAAGCCGCCCACCCAGCAGGTAGCGAGCCCCATGGCGGTGGCTTCAAGGATGATTCCTTCGCCCGTGTATCCGGCTGCTTCCTGAACTCCGGGGGAACTCATCTCGCCGACGAAGGCGATGTACACAGGAGCGCCTTTCACCCGGCCGTAGCGGCCGAATAGGCCCCTGAAAACAGTTTCTGGGGACTCGCGGACAAGCTGCGAGCGCACCTCGGGGAAGGGCCGGAATTCCAGGCAGACCTGATCGAGGCGGTCCAGCTTGTCCTCTTCCGGGAACTCGGCAACATAGGTTCTTCGGGAAAGACGCTTGAATATCGCCGGATACCAGCGCTCCACGGGAAGGTCCATTTTTCAGCTCCTCGAGGTCGCGCTATTATGCCAGATGCTGTTCCGGGCTGCAATTCTGCCTGATCTCGAATGAGACGCGCCCTGACAGGACCTATTCTTACTTTGACAAGAATAAGCCGGATGGAAAGTGCGCCGGGTTGACTTGGCCGGACATAACCGGCAGAATAATTCCTCCCGATCCCCAACTTGTAGGAGCTCGAATATGAGGCTTTTCCGACGCATCCTGGCTACCAGCCTGGCCTCTAGCCTTGTCCTCATCCTTGTCATTCAGGCCGACGAGGGCATGTGGATGCCCCACCAAATGAAGGACCTGGACCTGATGAAGGTCGGCCTGCAGATGAACCCGGAAAGCCTCTTCAAGAAGGACGGCACCGGGCTGATGAGCGCTGTCGTCAACCTGGGCGGCGGGACAGGAGAATTTGTCTCGGCGGAGGGCCTCATATTGACCAACCACCATGTCGCCTTCAGTGCCATTCAGCGAGCCGCGACCGAGGAGAAAGACTACCTCAAGAATGGATTCCTGGCCAGGGCGCAGGCTGAAGAAATCCCGGCCCAAGGCTATACAGCGGACGTTCTCCTCGGCTATGAAGAGGTCACAGCCAAGATTGTCAGGAATATCGGTGCCGGGATGACCTATCTCCAGATCTACTATGCGATCGAGAAGGCCCAGAAAGAGCTTATCGCTGAAGCCGAGAAGGAGGGCCCGGACATCCGCTCGACGGTCGCCAGCATGTACTCCGGAAACCAGTATTACCTCTTTCGTTTCAAGCGGCTGAAGGACGTCCGTCTGGTCTATGCACCGCCCCAGGACCTGGGCAACTTCGGCGGCGAAGTGGACAACTGGATGTGGCCGCGGCACACCTGCGACTTTTCCTTTTTGCGGGCTTATGTGGCCAAAGATGGAAGAGGTGCAGACCACAGCTTAGAGAACGTCCCCTACAAGCCCAAATCCTTCCTGAGGATCTCATTGGACGGAATCAAGGAAGGGGATTTCACCTTTGTCATGGGCTATCCCGGCCGGACATTCCGCAACACCACTGTCTCCGAACTCGAATTCGACAGGGAATCACTCCGGCGCCGACTGGAACAATTCAGGGACATCATCGCTTTCTATGAGAAGGCCGGTCAGGGCAGCCGCGACATCGAGATCAAGTACGCCAGCCTGGTCAGAGGACTCGCCAACTCTGTGAAAAACGCCCAGGGAAAGCTCGAGGGTATGGATAAAGTCGACCTCTTCGGGAAGAAAAAGGCAATGGAACAGGAATTCATGTCCTGGGTTGGCCAGGACCCCGCCCGGCAGAAGCAGTATGGAGACATTCTGGGCCGGGTTGATGCCTTTATGGACAGGTATACGGAATTCGCCTGGAAGAACAACTCCCTGAGCGGGCTGACCGGGTTCAGCGGGTCGACCCTCCTCTCCCAAGCCTATACGATTTTCCGCACCGTCGAGGAGTGGCAGAAGCCGGACAAGGACCGGGAGCCATCATTCCAGGAGAGAAACCTGCCCTACATCAAGGAGAACATCCAGCTGGCCGAGCGCGGTTACGACCTGCCCACTGACCGGGCCTTCCTCAAGCACCAGCTCAAGAAGATGCTCAGCCATTCCGAAGCGCAGGTCCCGGCGGCACTTAAAGCTCTCCTGGCCAAGAGGTCGGAGGCGGCGATTGACGGGTATGTGGACGATCTCTATAACAAAACGATTCTGTCGAGAGCGGAAAAACGCCTCGAGCTTCTCTCTTTCGAACCGGCCGGGCTGGACATGCTCCAGGACCCGATGATCTCTCTTGCCGCGGAGCTCGAAAAGGAACTCAAGGGTCTGCGCGAGGAGGGCAAGGCCTTAGGCCAGGAGCGGGCCGAACTCAAGAAGATTTATGAGAAGGCGCTCCTGGAGAGGAGCCAGGGTAAGTTCGCCCCGGATGCCAACAGCACCATCCGCTTTACCTGCGGGCCCGTCGCCGGCTATGCCCCCCGCGACGCCGTGCGCTACTTCCCTGTCACCACTCTGAGGGGAGTCATGGAGAAGAGCGCAGCCGAACCCCCTTTTCGCGTTCCGGACAAGCTCAAGGCACTCTTCCAGGCGCGGGATTTCGGCCGCTACAAGGATGCCCGTCTGGATGATGTGGCCTGCTGCTTCCTGAACACGACCAATGTCACAGGCGGAAACTCCGGCTCGCCCACCCTGAACGCCAGGGGCGAGCAGGTCGGGATCATTTTTGACATGACCTACGAGAGCGTCATCGGCGATTACATTATCATCCCCGAGCTCCAACGCTCCATCTCCGTCGACATCCGTTATGTCCTTTTCGTGACCGAGAAATTCTCGGGAGCCGACCAAATCATCAAGGAGCTGGGTTTCTAGCCTAGCCACCATGATCGCCGTCGACAGCCTGTCCAAGAGTTTCGGGGCTCAGCTCCTCTTTGACGGGATCAGTTTCAAGATCAACCGGAAGGAACGGGTCGGGCTGGTCGGCCGGAACGGCCACGGGAAGACCACGCTCTTCCGGATCATCGCCGGTTTCGAGTCGCCTGATTCCGGGACCGTCTCCGTTCCCAAGAACTACCGGATCGGCTACGTCGAGCAGGAACCCGCCTTCAGAGCCGAAACCGTCCTCCAGGAGGCGGCTCTGGGGCTTCCGCCCGTGGAGCGGGACAAGTTTTGGAAGGTGGAAAAAACCCTCTTTGGCCTCGGTTTCGATCCCAAGGACCTCGATCGGCCACCGGCGGAGCTTTCGGGCGGCTACCAAGTCCGGCTCAACTTAGCCAAGGTTCTTCTGGCTGATTATGACCTGCTTCTCCTGGACGAACCGAACAACTACCTCGACATCACTTCCATCCGCTGGCTGGGCCGCTTCCTGAGAAGCTGGCCGGGCGAATTCATCCTGATCACCCACGACCGCAGCTTCATGGATTCCGTGATCACCCACATACTGGGAATCCACCGGAAGAAGGTGCGGAAGATCGCCGGGGACACGGGGAAATACTACGCTCAAATCGCCCAGGACGAAGAGACCTACGAAAAAACACGTATAAACGACGAGCGCAAACGCAAGGAGATCGAGCTTTTTATTAGCAAGTTCCGGGCCAAAGCCCAGCTGGTCGGACTGGTGCAGTCAAGGATCAAGACCCTGTCCAAGATGGAGAAGCGCGAGAAGCTCGAGAAGATCGCCGCCCTGGATTTTTCATTTTCCCACAAGCCTTTCCACGGCAAGTATGCCCTCAACGCCGGCGACATCTCCTTTTCCTACGAGCCGGTGAGGCCGCTGATCAGGGACTTCAGCGTCAGCATTGGTTCGGGAGACCGGGTCTGCGTCGTCGGCAAAAACGGCAGGGGAAAGACGACCCTTCTGAAGCTCTTTGCGGGCGTGCTCCGGCCGCAGCAGGGAGAAGTGACCCGGCCCCTCAACGTCTCCGCCGGGTATTTCGAGCAGTCCTACGTCGCCGGCCTCGACGAGTCCAACACCGTGCTCGAGGAAATCATCAGGGCCGACCCGGAAGCCGACCCCAGGCGCGCCCGGGCGATTTGTGGCGCGATGATGTTCACCCAGGACGAAGCCCTAAAAAAAATCGCCGTGCTCTCAGGCGGGGAAAAGAGCCGGGTGGTCCTGGGCAAGATCATTGCCTCTCCCGTCAACCTGCTCCTCCTCGATGAGCCGTCGAACCACCTGGACATGGAGTCGAACGACGCACTGCTTGCGGCCATAGATAACTTCGAGGGCGCGGTCGTCATGGTCACGCACAATGAGATGTTTCTTCACGCCCTGGCCCAGCGGCTGGTCGTCTTCCAGGGAGACCGGGTCATCGTCTATGAGGGAGGGTATCAACGCTTCCTGGAAAGGGTTGGCTGGACCGAGGAAGATGACCTGCCGAGAGAGAAACAGGCGGCCGAGCCGGAAGTGCCCGGCCAGGACAGCTCGAATCCCAAGGAAAAACGCCGGAAGCGCAGCGCCGTCCTGACCGAGAGAGCGCGTATCCTGAGGCCTCTGGAGGACAAGATGGCCGGTACCGAAGCGGCCATCGAAACGAAGGAAAATGAGCTCGAGGACTTGAACAGAGCGATCGTCGAAGCCGGCCGGGGGAAGCGAGGCCCTGAGATCGTCGAGATCTCCAAGGCCATGCACCGCTTGAAAGAGGACATCGAAGCTCTCTACATGAGGCTGGAAGCGCAGACCGAAGAGCACCGCAAGATCAAGTCCCGGTATGACCGGGAGCTGGCGGACCTGATCGATTAGCCGGAGCCTTATGTCGGCTTGAAAGACACTCCGGCCTATAGTATAAACGCAGGCGAGAGAAACGAGGAAGTCGTGGGACGACCCTTCCACCCAAAGAGCCTTTATCTCCTATCTCTACCCCTTCTTATCTCATTCGCCTTTCAGTGCGGCTGCGGCCGTGGCTCCGCCCAACGCGGGCTGGTCGTGGCCGGCTCGACCAGCGTGCAGCCGTTCGCTGACCATTGGGCCGAGCTGTACATGAGGGAAAACCCGGACCGGGTCGTAAATATTCAGGGAGGGGGCTCGAGCGCCGGGATCCAGGCCGTCCGTGAGGGGGCGGCCGACATCGGCATGTCTTCCCGTGAGCTTAAGCCGGAGGAAAAGGACCTGCTCGAGGTCATCGTAGCCTGGGACGGCTTGGCCGTCATCGTCCATCCGGCAAACAGGGTCGAGGCACTCAGCCTCGAACAGGTTCAGAACATCTTTGTCGGGAACATCACCGATTGGGCAACTGTGGGCGGGTCGAACCGCCTGATCACCGTGGTGACGCGGGAGGAAGGCTCCGGGACCCGGGGGGCCTTCCAGGAGATGGTGATGAAGACGAACCGGATCTACAGGGGAGCCATCGTCCAGGATTCGAACGGCACCGTCCGGGAGATCGTGGCCAACGATCCTCAAAGCATTGGCTACATCTCCCTTGGCCTGGTTAACGAAAGGGTAAAAGCCGTCCGGTTCGATGGTGTCGAAGCCAGCTTCGAGAATATCGAGCAGAAAAGATACCGGCTGATCCGGCCTTTCCTTTTCGTAACCAACGGGCCTCCGCAAGCGGCCGCCCTGGAATTCATCAACTTTGTGCTCTCTCGCCCAACCCAGGAGATGGTCCGCCATGACGGCCTGATCCCAGTTTTCAAGGAATAGAGCGCGCAGCTGCCATGACCAGACTGGAGCGAAACGAGAGGCTCATCCGGCTGGCTCTTCTGCTCGTTGCCTTTTCCGCCGTCTCCATCCTGGTGGTCATCACCATCTTTATCTTCGGCGAGGGCACGCCCGTCATGTTCAAGTACGGGCTCAAAAAGTTCCTGTTGAGCCTGGACTGGTTCCCCTTGGAAAAAAGCTACGGCCTGCTGCCGATGATCATCGGTTCCCTGTTTGTCACCGCCGGGGCCTTGGTCATCGGCGTCCCGCTTGGTTTGGCCTGCGCCATCGTCCTGACGGAATTTTCTTCCAAGGGCTTGCGGCGCATCCTCAAGCCGGTCATCGAGCTCCTGGCTGGGATCCCCTCGGTCGTTTACGGGTTCATCGGTGTGGTCATCCTGGTCCCGTTCATCCGTGATAACTTGGGAGGGCCTGGCCTCTCCGTCCTGGCCGCTTCGGTCATCCTCGGGATCATGATTCTACCCACCATCATCAGCATTTCGATCGATTCTCTGGAAGCCGTGCCCCGGAGCTACCGGGAGGGGTCGATTGCCTTGGGCGCAACCCGTTGGCAGACAACCCGCATGGTCATGTTCCCGGCCGCCAAGTCAGGCATCATCGCCAGCATCATCCTGGGCATGGGCCGGGCGATAGGGGAGACCATGGCCGTCATCATGATCGCCGGAAATGCGGCCACAATCCCCCGCTCGCTTCTCGATCCGGTCCGGACCTTGACATCGAATATTGCCCTGGAGATGGGCTATGCCGCGGGCGAACACCGCGAGGCCCTCTTCGCCACGGGTGTCATCCTTTTCATCATCATCATGGTCCTCAACACGATCGCCAACCTGACCTCGAAGAGAAGAGCGCCGTGAGGCTACACATCGATCCCAAGATCGAGCAACGGTTTTTCCGGGCCCTGCTCTGGCTCTTAACCGGGGTGACCGTTTTCATCCTTTTCTTCATAATATTTTATGTGCTGAAGAGGGGCCTGCCGGCCGTATCCTTGCAGTTCTTGACCAAGAACCCGGTGGAAATGGGCAAGGCCGGAGGCATCTTCTCCACTATCGTCGGGACGGTCGCTCTGACTCTCCTGGCCATTCTCATCGCCGCGCCGCTGGGCGTCGGCTCAGCCATCTATCTCACCGAATACACGCGGGAAAACTGGGCTACGCGGGTGATCCGGTTCGGCTCGGAGTGCCTGGCCGGAATCCCGTCGATCATCTTCGGGCTTTTCGGGTTCATCCTCTTTGTGACCAAGCTCGGGCTCGGATGGTCGCTCCTGAGCGGCGGCCTGACGCTGGCCTTTATGATCCTGCCGACGATCATCCGGACGAGCGAAGAAGCCATCCTGTCTGTCCCTTACTCCTACCGGGAGGTCAGCTTCTCGCTCGGCGGCACCAAGTGGCAGACCGTGACCAGGGTTGTCCTGCCGTCAGCGCTCCCCGGGATCGCCACGGGCGTCATCCTCGGCGTCGGACGAAGCATCGGCGAGACGGCGGCCGTTATATTTACCGCGGGTAGCTCTCTCCATATCCCGAATTCGCTCTTCTCTTCGTCGCGGACGATGTCGGTCCATTTTTATATCCTGGCGAGAGAAGGGATATCAATGTCCAACGCCTACGGAACGGCGGCCGTCCTGATCATCGCCATCCTGGCCATCAACGTTGTGGCCTACACGCTGATGAACAGGTTTATGAGGAAATACTGCTGAAATGGATAAGACCGTTATCCGGGCGAAGGATTTTAGCCACTTCTTCGGCGCTGTGCCGGTGCTGAAAAATATCAACATGGAGATCTTCCAGAACGAGATCTTCGGGATCATCGGGCCGGCCGGGAGCGGCAAGTCCACCTTCCTCCGCGCCCTGAATAGGCTCAATGACCTCATCCCGAGTTCACGGACGGAGGGAACCCTTGAGATCCGCGGTCAGGACGTCTATGCCCCGGGGATTAGTGTCGTCGAGCTGCGCCGCCGGTTGGGCATGGTGTTCGCCACCCCCGTACCGCTTCCCCGGTCGATATTCGAGAATATCGCCTTCGGCGCCCGTCTTGCGGGGGAGAAAAGCCGGGGACGGCTGGCCGAACTGGTGGCGGATTGCCTGAAGAAAACAGCCCTTTGGGAAGAAGTCATGGACCGTTTGGAGACAAGCGCCCTCAAGCTCTCCGGCGGTCAGCAGCAGAGGCTCTGCCTGGCCCGGATTCTGGCCCTGAAACCGGAGTTTATCATGCTCGACGAGCCAACCTCGGGGCTCGACCCCATCTCAACGATGAAGATCGAGGAAACGCTGCGCAAGTTTCGGGCGGAATACACCATCATACTGGTCACCAATAACACCAAACAGGCCGCCCGGGTGGCCGACCGGACCGCATTCTTCCTCAACGGGGAGCTCATCGAGGTGGACAGGACGGACAAAATCTTCTCTGCTCCCTCAGACTCGCGCACGAACGACTACATCTCCGGGAAATTCGGATAGAGAACGCTCCATGAGCATCATCGAGGTCAAGGACCTGGATTTTTATTACGGCTGCTTTCAGGCTCTGAAGAATATCAGCCTCAACATCGACCGGCAGAAGATCACCGCCTTGATCGGGCCCTCGGGCTGCGGCAAGACGACCTTCCTGCGTTCGCTCAACCGGATGAATGACCTGATCGAGGACGTCCATGTCAACGGTCGTGTCCTGATTGACGGTGTCGACATCTACGAGAAGCGGACCGACCTTCTGAAACTGCGGAAGAGGGTGGGGATGGTGTTTCAGCGTCCGAACCCGTTCCCCCTGAGCATTTTCGATAATGTATCCTACGGGCTGCGGGTGCACGGCGTGCGGGACAAGAACGCCACCGAAGAGCGGATTCAGTGGAGCCTGGAATCGGTCCATCTGTGGATGGAGTTGAAGGATAGGCTCGAGCTGAATGCCCTCTGCCTTTCGGGGGAACAGCAGCAGAGGCTCTGTATCGCGCGGCTGATCGCTATCGAGCCTGAGATCTTGCTCATGGACGAGCCGTGTTCCGCCCTCGACCTCATCGCCACGGCCCGAATCGAGGACCTGATGCGCGAGCTCAAGAAACAATACA
>Ga0154897_1058_pt1 | contig 12266 bp, 15 predicted proteins | sample Rifle2008BG19ft_FD_105869 | JGI IMG/M metagenome (GOLD analysis project Ga0154897, IMG submission 105869) | Candidatus Aminicenantes bacterium RBG_19FT_COMBO_59_29
CATCGCCGCCTGGGCTCATAGGGGCGGCGCGGATTTTTTCCTCAGAAGCAAGCTGGCTCTGATGAATTCATCCAGGTCGCCGTCCAGGACCTTATCGACATCTCCTGTCTCCAGCCGCGTCCGCAAATCCTTGATCAACCGGTAGGGATGAAGGACGTAGGACCGGATCTGGTTCCCCCAAGCGATGTCGGACTTTGATTCTTCCATCTTTTCGAATTTTTCCAGCTGCTTTTTCTTTTCCAGCTCATACAACCGGGCTTTCAGGACTTTCATCGCCGATGCTTTGTTCTTGTGCTGGGATCTCTCGTTCTGACACTGGACAACGATTCCGGTGGGAAGGTGGGTGATGCGCACGGCGGAATCCGTGACGTTGACGTGCTGGCCGCCCTTGCCGCCGGCGCGGAATGTATCGATCTTCAGGTCGTCCGGGCTGATCGCCACCTCGATGTCCTCTTCGACCTCCGGAAAGACAAAAACGGAAGCGAAGGATGTGTGCCGGCGCTTGTTCGAGTCGAAGGGCGAGATCCGGACGAGCCGGTGGATGCCGGATTCCTGGCTGAGATGTCCATAGGAGTAATCCCCCTCTACCCGCACGGTGACGCTCTTTATCCCGGCTTCTTCCCCCGGCATGGAATCAAGGATCTCGGTTTTATAGCCTTTGCGCTCGGCATATCTGAGGTACATGCGCAAAAGCATCTGTGCCCAGTCCTGTGACTCGGTCCCGCCGGCGCCGGGATGGAGGGTGAACAGGGCGTTGAGAACGTCATCCTCCTCGAAGAAAAGGCTTTGCAGTTCGGCCTCTTCAAGGCTCTCAGCCAGGGCGGATAGAGCGTGGTCGAGCTCTTTGCTCACATCCTCGCCTTCCTTGGCCAGCTCGCCGAGGACCTCCACCTCCTCCTTCTTTTCCTCCAACCGGGCGAAGGCGGAGGCATCGCGCTCCAGCCTTTTCCTTTTCTGCTGAAGGGATTGATTCTTCTTCTGGTCCTGCCAGGTTTCCGGCGCGGACAACTCGGCGATGACCGCGGCCAGCTCGGCTTGCTTTCTCTCTAGGTCAAAGAAAACCTCGGATCTCTTCGAACTTCAGGAGGTGCTCCTTGGCCCGGGCTTGGAGCTCAGTCCGCCTGTCCGCGGGGATCGGATTTTTTTCGCTCATTCATAATCCTGTCGCTCAGTCCCGGACGATGAAAAAGTCGGTTGGCCGGCCCGCTGCCGAGGACAGCCTCTCCCTGGCTCGTTCCGCTTGCTCCCTGGTCTGAAATCCCCCGATCCTCACCCTGAAGACAGGCTTTTTGTCCGTTGTCTGGGGCTCCATAACGACGACCGGATAGCCCATCTTGCGGTATTTCTCGGCTGTGTCTTGGGCGGCTTTCCTTTCCGCCAAAGCTCCCACCTGGACATAAAACAGGTCCTTTATTTCGCCCGATGCCTGCGGGACGGCTGGGGCCTGAGCTTTGGATTCCACCGGCTGAGGTTCAACCTTGGGTTTTTCCACGGGTTTCTTGGGGATGAAGCCCGTCTTGGCCGGAGTGGATTCTGCTGGAGCCGGCTTTTCGGCCGCCTCAGCAGCGGCCTCCTGTCCGGGCTTCCTTTGGGGGAGGGTGACGATCTTTTCCTTGACCTGCTCCGGCTCTTTTTGGGCAATGACATTGGCCTTCAGGGCCACCTGGGCATGCTTCTTGCCGACTGAAACGCCCAGGAGAAAGATGACCACGCCGATGACCAAGATGCCCAAGAAAATGATGGCCAGCTGGGTGCTGGAGACTTGGATCTCCCGGAACTCTCTGCTTGTCATCAGGATTTATCCGCCTTTGGCCTTTCCAATGAAAACGATCGCAAGAACTCCATCGGGAGAGGAAAGATGATGGTCGAATTTTTTTCCGTGGCGATCTCGGTCAGGGTCTGCAGGAAGCGGAGCTGGAGGGTCTGAGGGTTTTGGGAGATGATCTCAGCCGCTTCGGTCAGCTTGCCGGCGGCCTGGAATTCGCCATCGGCATGGATGACCTTGGCCCGGCGCTCTCGTTCAGCTTCGGCCTGCTTGGCGATCGCCCGGACCATCGTTTCAGGAAGGTCCACGTGTTTCGTTTCTACGAGCTGGACCTTGATCCCCCAGGGGTCGGTGTGCTTGTCCAGGATCTCCTGCAACTGGGCGTTCAGTTTCTCCCGCTTGGAGAGGAGGTCGTCGAGTTCGATCTCGCCCAGCACGCTGCGCAAGGTCGTCTGAGCCAGCTGGGATGTGGCATAGAGATAGTCCTGAACGTCGATGATCGCTTTGAGGGGCTCTATGACTCGGAAGTAGACGACGGCGTTGACTTTTACCGATACGTTATCCTTGGTGATGACATCCTGAGGAGGGATGTCCAGCGTGACCAGCCGCAAACTCACCCGGAGCATCCGGTCGATCGGGGAAAAGACGAAGATCAAGCCGGGCCCCTTGGGCTGAGGAAGGACGCGCCCCAAGCGGAAGATGACGCCGCGCTCGTATTCGCGGAGGACCTTGATGGAATTCAGAAGATAAAGAACCACGATGCCGACGATGATGATCGGGACGGAAATCATGGGAACCTCCTTGTTCTTTATTCATCCCGACCTGCCGATTCCGGGAGCGGACCGGGCAGGTCTGAGTCTACAGCTTGTCAACGCGAATCTTCAGGGAATCCAAGACCTTTGTCACCCTCACCTTGCTCCCCTTGGCGATTGGCTCCGGAGCCTCGGCGTTCCAGAGTTCACCATGGACGAAGACCTTGCCATCGGGGCTGAGGTCGGTTTGAGCCGTCCCGATTTCTCCCACCAGACCTTCCTTGCCGGTAAAGGCTTTTTTAGAGTGGGCCCGGACCACGAGGAACATGAGAAACAAGAAGATCAGGGACAGGCCGACGGCCAGAGGGATTATGATGTTCAGGCTCGGCTGGAGCTCGGGGATCGGGGAATTGATGAGCATGACGGAACCGATAACCATGGCGATGATTCCTCCTACGCCCAGTATTCCAAAACTCTGAACCTTGACCTCGAGGATGAACAAACCGATGGCCAAAAGGATCAGGAGCAGCGCCACGTAGTTGATGGGCAGAATTTGGAACGAGAAGATGGCCAGCAGAAGGCTGATCGCTCCGAGCACTCCGGGCAGGATGGCGCCGGGGTGGGCGAACTCAAAATACAAGCCGAGAAGGCCGAGCATCAGCAGGATGTAGGCCAGGTTGGGGTTGGAGATCGTGAGAAGGAATTTCTGCCGGGCCGTCATGGGGATGTCAACCACCACTTCGCCTTTGAGCTGAAGCTCGACCGTCTCTCCGCTGAACCTCTGCACGGCTCGACCGTCCAGCCGGGCAATGATCTCCTCCTCGCTGCCGGCAACGAAATCGATCAGGCCCTTCTCCAGGGCCTCATTTTCCGTGTAGGACAGGCTCTGGCGAACCGCGTCTTCGGCCGCCTGGACATTGCGGCCGCGTTTCTCGGCGAGGGTTTTGATATAGGATGCCGCGTCGTGGGTGACCTTCTCTTCCATGGTTTTGTCCATCGCCTGTCCGGTGATGGAGATCCCCACGGGATGGGCGGCCCCCGTATTTGTCCCCGGCGCCATAACGAAGAGGTCGCAGGCAATACCGATGTAGAACCCGGCCGAAGCGGCCCGGGCGCCGCCGGGGGCCACATAAGTCATGACCGGCACCGGCGAGGCCAGTATCTTCGTGATGATATCGCGCATCGCCGAATCGAGTCCGCCGGGTGTATTCAGGACGATGATCAGCAGGCTGGCGTTGTCTCTTGCCGCCCTGTCGATCGAACGGGTGATGTACTCGGAGGAGATGGGATGCACGGGCGCATCGACGGTGATCCTGTAGATCGAGGCCGTGCCGGGGAGCGCCAGGAGCAGAAGGAGTGCGCCCAGGCGAAGCGTTTGTTTCATGTTGATTTCATTATAGGTAGTGGGGGAAACCAAGTCAACAAGGCGTCTTGACATTTTGGTATCGATCCATTAATTATTACCTATTGTCCATCCGGACCGAAGGAGATTCAGATGATCAAGAACGATATCGCCCTTGCCATCGAGAAGAACACGGAGTTCAACAGGGCCAAATCGCTGCTCATCGTTGAATCGATCCTGAAATCCCTGAAAGGGGCGCTGGAGAAGAACCAGAAGATCGAGATCCGGGGGTTCGGAAGCTTCCGAGTGGTCGATAAGAAAACCGGGTACGGACGCGACATCCGCCGGAAGAAGCAAATCAAAATCGAGAAAGGAAAGCGGATCAAGTTCCGCTCCGGCCAGGAATTGAAGAGCGCGCTGGTCAGGAAATAGACGCGCGGTGCCGAAAGCTCGGTCCATCCACCGTCGCCCGTCCCCAGGTTTGCGGACATACTCCCTTCTTTCCCGCCCCAGCAAGGTGGACGCGGGCGATTTCGCCAAGCCTTTCCGGCAGGAAAGCGGTCTGGCCGGGTTTATCGAAAGCCTCCCGGACATTCTGGCAGGAAGGGATTTTAAAGAGTTTCTCGGACTCATGCGGAAGGCCCGGTCGAAGCAGAGGGCTATTCTCTTCGGCCTGGGAGCCCATGTCATCAAAGTGGGACTGAACCCCGTCCTCATCGGCCTGATGAAGAACGGCTGGGTCAGCGGGATCGCCCTGAACGGCGCCGGGATTATCCATGATTTCGAAATCGCCTTCTGCGGCCGGACATCCGAGGATGTCGCCGTCCAGATTCAATCCGGAAAGTTCGGGATGGCCAGGGAACCGGGGGAGATGTTGAACGCCGCGATCCGGAGCGGGGCTAGACTGAGAAAGGGCCTGGGGGCGGCGGTGGGAGGGATGATCGCCTCGTCCCGGCTTCCCTTCAAGAATCTCAGCCTGCTGGCATCAGCCCATGAACTGGGCATTCCCGTCAGCGTCCACGTGGCCATCGGGACGGACACGATCCACTTTCACCCTCAGTCCAGCGGCAAAGCCCTTGGTCAGACTTCGTTGGCCGATTTTTTTCTTTTCTGCTCTCTCCTGGAGAAGCTGGAGGGTGGCGGAGTTTACATCAATGTCGGCTCCGCCGTCATTTTGCCCGAGGTCTTCCTGAAAGCCCTCAGCTACGTCCGCAATCAGGGAAAGAGACTGGAGCGCTTTTCCACGGCGGTTTTCGATTTCTGCCATCACTACCGTCCCGAGCAGAACGTCGTCCGGCGCGCCGTGGGGAAAGAGGGGAGGGGATTCTATTTCATCGGGCACCACGAGATCTTGGTCCCTCTCTTGGCCGCTGCACTCGGGACCGGCCGTTAGCCCGGTTTTTCTTCTCCCGGCCCTGCTTTTTCCGGAAATCCCCTAAGAGGCTGCGGTACAGGTGTTCGGCCTGGTCCAATGTCTCGGCGGGACTGCCGGACGTGTCGATTAAATAGTCCGCGTGTTTGATCTTCTCGGCCGCCGGCATCTGGCTGCGGATTCTTTTCCGGGCTTCGGACCGCGTTATCGCGTCCCGTTTCATCAGCCTTTCCACTTGGACTCTCTCGGGACAGTGGACGACCACGATTCTGTCAAAGAAGGGTGCGAACCCCGATTCAATGGTGAGCGCTGCCTCGGAAACGAAAACCTTGTGAGTGCCCAGACGTTCCAGCCTGCGCGCAGCCTGTTTTTTCTGGCGCAGGACAAGAGGGTGCAAAACCTGATTCAGGAATTGCCTCTCTGTCTCAGATGAAAAGACGATCTCTCCCAAGAGCTTCCGGTTGACCGTCCGGTCGGGGTTCAGGATCCCTGGCCCAAAATGGGAGAGAATCCGTTTCCAGGAAGGCCTCCCCGGATTGACCAAATTATGGGCCACCTGGTCGGCCGATTGGACATAGCAGTTGTGGTCGGCCAAAAACTTGGCGACTACAGATTTTCCCGTGGCGATGCCCCCGGTCAGTGCCACGGTCAGTATGGACACGCGGGTGCTATTTCGCCTTTTTCTTCGGTTCCTCGACGAACTTGAAGTCCTTGCTGAACCGGATGGCAACGCCCTGCCGCTTGCCTTTTTGGTCCGGCTGCTCGAGGCGGACGGTGATGCCGCCCAGGTTGAGCTTGACCTTCCTCCCTCCGGTGAGGTTTTCGGGGAGGCTGATCATCAGGTTCAGCCGGGACCCGACGATGACTCCCGAGTCAAGACAGAAGTAGGCGCCGGTCGCGCTAATATTCTGGAGAGTGGTCGCCTCGGTGAATTTCTCGCCATGGGGGAGGCGGCCTTCGATCATGGTCGTCAGGGGCAGTTCCAGTCTCCACTCACGCCGGCGGTTGGCCTGGATGGAAGGAATGGCTTCTTCTTTTTTTGGTTTGGCTGCTTTTTTCATCTCAACCTCTGCCTGATTCCCGGATTAGAACAGCGCCGAATTGATGGCGTACAGGGCCAGCTGAAGGCGGCTGTGGGTATCCAGCTTGGCATAGATGCTCTTGATATGGGACCGGACGGTATTCTTGCTGATGAACAAAACCTCGGCGATTTCGTCGTTGCTCTTGCCCTGGCCGATGAGACGGAGGACTTGGAACTCCGTGGGGGTGAGTTGGTCGAGCGTCTTCTCCTTGAGGTCCCGGCCGACTACGGAGATGATGCGGTCCATGATGCTGCTCATCTTGTCTCGAGGCAGCCAGATCTCTCCCTTGTTGATGACCCGGATCGCCTCCGAGAGCTGTCCGGCTGGGTCAGTGAGGTCGAAGTACCCCCTGGCCCCCGCGTTGATCAGGCCGACGATCTCTTCGTGCGAAGGAATGCTTCCTAAAATGAGCAGCTGCGACTTGCTCTGGAGCTTGGAGATCTCCTTAATGGCCTTGCAGATCTCCCGCATGTTGGGCAGAGGCTCGGTGTTCGCAAAGAGGATGACCTGCGGCCGCAGCTTCTTGATAGATTCCATGAAGCTTTCGATTGTGTTTTTTTCTACGTTGGCGATCTCGATGCCGGCGTCGGCCTCCATGGCCTTAAGGATCCCTGAAAGGATGATTTCGGACGGACAGAAAATCAGGATCTTGGTTTTCTTCTCTTCGGCCGCAATGGTCTTTTTGTTCATAGTCGACTCACTCTCGATATTTCTTAGCCCCAAAACGTGAAGGTTCGTCTCAAATCTTGGCCCGGCGCAATTCTATTAGAACAACCCTGCCTTGTCAAGAGAGGTTCGGGGGATCCCTCCGAAGGATCTTGATGAAAGGAGCGGGTCAGTTGATGCTGGGGGAGACGGGGAGCAGCTTGAATTTCTTGTCCAGCCGCAGCGAAACAAGCTGTTTTTTGCCGTTTCGCGCGGAGTCCGTTTGGATCAGAAGCACAGTCCCAGTCAACTGCAACTTGAGGCTGCTTTCCAGGATCAGGGTCTTGGGAATGTCCAGAGAGATGTCCAGCTTCGCGCCGATCGGCACCTGAGAGCGCAGCCAGACAAGCGCTTCCTCAGAGCTGATTGAAGTGATCAGGGTTTTCTCGCGGAATTTATTCTCCAGGACGTCCAATCCGGTCACCAAAGCGGGAAGAGAGAGCTCGAAGGCTCGCTCCCTCTTCCCGTCTTTGGACGCGCCATGGATGGAGGGTTTGAAGGGCTCTTCCTTTTCGTTCATGTTCGGAATCCCATTATTATTGACGCCTCTGGCCGGGGCAATCCCTCTTGGAGATGAATCGGAGGGTGATTTTTCCGCCATTCTCGTCATCCATAAGGATTAGGCCCGGCTGTTCCACAGGGCCAACCTGGGGACCTCCCCGCGACCGGCGGGAGACGGAGCCTCCCTATCCGTCCGCTTTGATAAAATATTTGTTCTCAAACCTCAGAGAAACCCGCTGTCTCGAGTATTGGGACTGATTGGCCTCGACGAGCACGACTTTGCCGTTGATGACAAGCTTCAGGTCCTGGTCATCGGAGAGTGAAGGAGGAAGGTCGATGATCAGCTTGAGCTTGGAGCCGAGCGTGATGGAATTGGCCATGTTGAATGAAGCCCCTTGATGGCTGATGTAGAAGAGGACGGTTTTTTCCTGGAAGGACCGTCCTGTGGCATCACGACCCTCAACGACAGTGGGAAGAGGCAGGTTGAAAACCTGGTCCTTCCTCTCGCCTTTGCCCGGAGCCGTTAACGAGGATTTCGATAGCATATCCGCATCCTTTTCCTTTTTCGAGATTACGATGCCATGCCCGAACTGAGGGGTCAATCACCCCTTAGGATGAAATCAGGGGTGAAATTGTTTTCGCCGCTTCCTGACCCCCTTCCTCACCCCTCACCCGACCGGCCGAGTTCTCGAACCGGGCCGGGAGTTCCTTGACAAACAACGGGGTGGCAGATAGAATGAGCCAATCATTGCGCGCCTGGAGTGGCTTGTGGCCAAGGACGAACGGTTTGTCAAACAAATCACTTTAAAAAGCGAGGATTTCTCTCGCTGGTACCTGGAGATCATCCGCAAGACAGAGATGGCCGACTACGCCCCGATCAAGGGCATCATGGTCATCCGTCCGTATGGCTACGCGATCTGGGAAAACATCCAGCGACTGATGGACCGCCGGATTAAAGAGACAGGGCACGTCAACGCCTATTTTCCGTTGTTCATCCCGGAGAGCTTTCTCAAGAAGGAGATGGAGCACCTGGAGGGGTTTGCCCCGGAGGTCGCCTGGGTCACGCAGGGTGGCCAGGAGCAACTCGAGGAACGGCTGGCCGTCCGGCCCACATCGGAGGCCATCATTGGCTCGATGTATGCCAAGTGGATTCAATCGTACCGGGATCTGCCTGTTCTGATCAACCAATGGGCCAACATTGTCCGCTGGGAGAAGGTCACCCGGCCCTTTCTCCGAACCACCGAGTTTCTGTGGCAGGAGGGGCATACTGCCCACGAGACGAACGCGGAAGCCCAGGCTGAGACGATCAAGGTCCTCTATATGTACAAAGATTTCGCCGAAGCCGAGTTGGCCATTCCGGTGATCGAGGGGCGCAAGTCCTCGCGAGAGAGGTTCGCCGGAGCCACGGAGACCTATGCGATCGAAGCTCTGATGTCGGACGGCAAAGCCCTTCAGATGGGCACGTCGCACAACCTCGGTCAGCATTTTTCCAAGGTCTTCGAGATTCGGTTTGAGGACAGGGAACAGAAGCAGCAATATGTCTGGCAGACATCATGGGGAGTTTCAACGCGCCTGATCGGGGCCCTCGTCATGACCCATGGGGACGATTCCGGGCTGCGGATCCCGCCTCAGGTGGCGCCCATCCAAGTGGTCGTCGTGCCTATCTCTCTGGGCAGTTGGAAAGAGAGTGTCCTTCCTACCGCCCTGGCCGTGGAAAGGGAATTGCTGGACTCTGGACTGCGCGTCAAGCTGGACGCTCGGGAGGAATTCACCCCCGGCTGGAAGTTTTCGGAATGGGAGATGCGGGGCGTTCCGCTGCGGGTGGAGGTTGGACCAAAAGACGTCAAAGAGAACAGGGCCGTGCTGGCCCGCCGGGATATCCCGAGGAAGGATTTCGTCGGACTGGCCGGGCTGGGGCAGGAGGTCAAGAAAACCCTCCAGGAAATCCAGTCCTCTCTGTACGACCAGGCACTGAAGTTTCAGCGGGAAAATACGCGCAGCATCTCGGACTATCAGGAATTCAGGGAAGTCATCGAAACCAAGCGCGGGTTCATCCGGAGCTGGTGGTGCGGTGATGAGGCCTGTGAGGACAAGATCAAAGAAGAAACCATGGCCACCATCCGGGTGATCCCCCTGAACCAGGAAGCTGAGGGGGACGCCGGCGATTGCGTTTACTGCCGGAGAAAAGGCCGTGAACTGGCGTATTTCGCCAGAGCCTACTAATACCCGGGGAACAGGGGAAAAGCATGGCGGACTCGCAAGACGATTTCGTCACCCAAAGGGAGCTTATGGTGGAGGTCCAGATCCGGGCCCGGGGAGTAGATGATGAGAAGGTGCTCGCCGCCATGCGCCAGGTGCCGCGGCATCTTTTCGTTCCCGAAGAGCTCAGGTCATTTGCCTACGGGGACGAGCCCCTTCCGATAGGTGAGGGACAGACGATCTCCCAGCCGTATATCGTCGCCTACATGACCCAGTCGCTCCGTCTTTCGGGAGGGGAAAAAGTCCTTGAGGTGGGAACCGGGAGCGGCTATCAAACGGCCGTCCTGGCCGAGATCGTTGGCCAGGTTTTCACGATCGAACTCCTGGGTGTGCTGTCCGAAAGGGCGAGGGCGCTCCACCAGGCGCTCGGCTACGAGAACATCCGCTCCAAGGCAGGGGACGGGACCATGGGATGGGAAGAGAATGCTCCCTTTGATGCGATCATGGTTACGGCCGCGGCGCCGGTGGTGCCGAAAAAACTCCAGGAACAGCTCGGCCCGGAGGGACGGATGATCATCCCGGTGGGGGCAGGCTTCCAGGAGCTCTTCCTCATCACCCGAGAGCGGGGGGTGTTCCGGAAGAAAAAGCTGCTGCCGGTCCGCTTCGTTCCCCTCGTTTCCGCGCATTGACAACCCTAGGGAGAGAGGGTTACCATGGCGACGGACGGGGCCGCACGGAGAGCGAAGATGAAAAAAAGGATTGTCGTGCTCCTGATACTCCTGACGCTCGGCTGCACGGGCCAGGCGGGGAAGGACAGGTTTATCAAGGTCTATTTCCCCGATGGTTTCTCCGCCACTGCTGAGCTTGCGGTGAGCGACGAGGAGCGAGCCCAGGGGCTGATGTTCCGGGAAGAGATCAAAGAGGATCAGGCCATGCTGTTCATCTTTGAGGAAGAGGATATCCATTCCTTCTGGATGAAAAACATGCGCATCGCCATCGATATCCTATGGCTAGACCGCCAGAGGCGGGTCGTCCATATCGAGAACGAGGTGCCCCCTTGCGCCAAAGATCCCTGTCCCTCCTATGTTCCTGCGGCGGCGGCGGCGTTCGTCCTCGAACTGCGGGCCGGGTTTGCCAAGAAACACGGCCTTCGCCCCTACGACCGGATTGAATTTGTCCTCCCCGATCTCAACGAATCTCAAAATCCATGATCTTGACGGCCGTCCGGCCGCTGAGCTTGTCTTTCAGCACGGCTTTAAATTTGTATTTTCCTGCGGGGACCTGACCGCTCAGGGTGATGTTGTTCTGGGCCCAGAGGTCCATCACCGGTGTCCGGGTCGTGTAATGGAAATCCAGAGCGTTCGGCCATTCCTGGAGGACCTCCTCCTTTTCATCGAGCAGCACCATGTCTTGAGTGTACCAGATTTCATAGAGCCCTTCCTTCTTGGCGGTGAAGACATTGACCGGCTCATAATAGACCAAGAGCTCGCCGCTCTTGTCGAGCGCCGGGCTGGAGAGCGGCACATAGGAGCCGAACCCGACAATGGTGGAGCAAAAGGCAAAATTGCGGAACCCCAGATCCCCTTTGTTCTGGATCTCGATAATCTTCTCCTTGAGCTTCAGGATTTCATTATCCTGAGCGATGGAAAGAGAAGCGACCAGGACGATCAGGCCTGCCAGCCAGAATACCCTCTTCATTTTTCCTCCTTCGGTCGACGAATCATCCGCTTTCGGGAATTATAATAGGTTGTGAAGGAATTGCAAGAGAGCTGATGTGTTTAGCGGAGTCGAGGGAAGACGATCTCCTCGAGCTCCTGAGCGACGCGCTGACCGGCCCTTTCCTGGCCAAGAAGTTCGGCCACCCGCCGGAATTCTTCTTTCATCTTGGCCTTTTTATCCGGAGAGAACAGCAGCGCCTTGGTCTCGCTGATGAGACGATCGCTCGACAAGCGGCCTTGAATGAGCTCGGGCACGAAGGTCCTGGCAGCAAGGATGTTGACGATGCTGTAGGCACGGATCCTGACCAGCCTGCGAAAAGGATAATAGGTGAGGGGGGAGAGGCGATAGAAGGCGATCAACGGGGTCCCCAGCAGAGCCGTCTCCAGGTTGGCCGTTCCGCAAGAAGAGAGGACCAGGTCGGACTGGGCGATGGCATCGTACCTGTCCGCGGTGATGACAACGATCCCTTTCTCGCCGCGCGGTAGATACCGATCGAGATAATCCCGGTCGATGCTCTCGGCCAAAACAAGGAGGAAATGGACGGGGATTTCGGTCCTCAGCCTCCGGGCGGCCGCAATCAGGACGGGCAGGTGGTTCTTGATCTCCGTCCTCCGGCTCCCTGGCAGAAGGGTGATCAAATGGCCTTGGCGAGGAAGGGAGTACTTGGCCAGGAACTGGTCCCTGGTCAGGCTGGTCGTGACTTTGTCTTTGAGCGGATGGCCGACGAAGACCGCAGGAATGCCCGCATCATCGTAAAGTTTCTTTTCGAAGGGAAAGATGAGGCACATCCTGGTGACCACTTTCCGGATAGTCTTCAGCCGGCCCCTCC
>Ga0154897_1045_pt1 | contig 12001 bp, 12 predicted proteins | sample Rifle2008BG19ft_FD_105869 | JGI IMG/M metagenome (GOLD analysis project Ga0154897, IMG submission 105869) | Candidatus Aminicenantes bacterium RBG_19FT_COMBO_59_29
AGGCGATAGCCAGATACCCGGCCATCATCCGGGATGTGTCCCTGCTCGTGCCGCGGGACGTGGTCTTCCAGGACATCTGCAATGCGATCGGGAAGGTCCCCCTTCCCATCCTGGAAGAAGCCCGGCTCATCGACCGGTATTCCGGGGAGTCGATCCCCAAGGACAAGATATCCCTTTCGTTTCGCTTCATCTACCGTCACCCCCAGAGGACACTCCTGGCCGAAGAGGTGGATCGGGCGGAACAGCAGATTCTGACTCAACTCAAATGGGCCTTTGGGGCCCAGCTCAGGGAAGGAGGAAAAATTGACAACGGAACTGGAAAGAATTAAGATACTTGAAGGCAAGATCTCCCAAGTTATTGATTACGTCAACAAGCTGACGGCAGAGAACGACAAGCTCAAGCAGCAGGTCAAAGAGTTCAAGGCCGGCGTCAAGGACTACGAAGAGCAGTCCAGAAGGACGGTCAAGTTCGAGGAGGACCTGAAACGCTGCGAAGGTGAAAGGGAAGCCATTAAAGCCAAGATCGAGGCCATCATCGGCCAGATCGATAAGCTCGGGTTATGATCGACCGCATCATCGAAGTCGAGATTTACGGTCAGAAGTACCGTATAAGAGTCAGAGGAGAAGAGGATGAGAAATATATAAATCATCTGACTTCTTATGTTGATCAGAAGATGCACGAAGTCGCAGTGAAATCGAAGTCGGCGGATATGCTGAAGATCGCCGTGCTCGCGGCCATGAACATTGCCGACGAATATTTTCTCAGCCAGAAGAAGCTGGATCAACTGAATGAAGTCATCGGGCAGATGGAGAGCGAACTCGGGAGCCTGGACGCCCGCCTTTCGAAAGAGGACAAGGAATACGATGATTTGGAGAAAACTTCATAAAACAGCCAGCCGCAGGAGGCTGGTCGCGACAGCTGTTTATAACGCTCGTCTTTTCCATGTAGTCTCATAGGCTTTTCCCGTCCGCTCTCTTCCGCCCCTCCTCGAAGGAGGTAGAACGTGAAACTGGCACTCATTATCGGCGTTGCAGCCCTGGCCTTGTGGGCGGTCGCCGTCGTCTATTACTTTCTTCGGAAGCGGCAGGTCGCCCAGGGTCTTTTCCGGGCCAAGCAGGAAGCCAAGTCCGTCCTGGAAAAGGCCACGGCGGAAGCGAACCAGCTCACCCAGAAGGCGTCGGCTGAGGTCAAGGAAAGGTCCCGGAACTTCGAAGAGGAATTTGACCGGCAGACCAGGGATCGGCAGAAGAAGATCAACGAGATGGAGCGGCGGCTGGTCAACAAGGAGGAGAACCTCGACCGGAGGTTCCAGGCCATGGAGAGAAGGGAGAGGGAGTTCTCGGGCCGGGAGCGCCGCGTCTTCCAGCGGGAGAAGGACCTCGACCTCCAGGAAGAGAAGATCACCGGACTCATCAAGAAACACACCGAGGAGCTGGAGCGGATTTCCGGACTCACCCAGGAGGAGGCCAAGGGCCAGCTCATCAAAAAGATTGAGGATGAGGCCAGGCTTGAGGCTGTTCAGGTGGTCCATCGGATCGAAGAGGAAACCCGGGAAAAGAGCCAGAGCCTGGCCCGGGAGATCATCACACAGGCCATCCAGAGGTCGGCCGCGGAACATGTCGTTGAGACAACCGTGTCGGTTGTGGACCTTCCCTCCGAGGATATGAAGGGCCGCATCATCGGCCGGGAAGGCCGGAACATCCGGGCCTTGGAGCTGGCCACCGGAGTTGACATCATCGTCGACGACACGCCGGAGGCCGTGATTCTCTCCAGCTTCGACCCCATTCGCCGCGAGCTCGCCCGACTGGCCATCGAGAAGCTCGTCATCGACGGACGGATCCATCCGGCCCGGATCGAAGAGATCGTCGAGAACATCAAGGTGGAGCTCGAGAACAAGATCAAGCAGGAAGGCGAATCGGTCATGCTCGAGCTTCGTGTCCAGAATATTCACCCCGAGCTCATCAAGCTCCTGGGCAAGCTGAAATACCGCACCAGCTACGGTCAGAACGTGCTCCAGCACTCCAAGGAAGTGGCCATGCTGTGCGCCCTGATGGCCAGGGAGTTGGGCTTGGACACCCAGGTGGCGCTGCGGGCGGGACTGCTCCATGATATCGGCAAGGCCGTGGACAAGGACGTCGAGGGGACCCACACCGAGCTGAGCGTCGAGCTGGTCAAGAAGTACGGCGAATCGGACAAGGTCGCCCAGGCCATCGCCTCCCATCACCGGGATGTCGATTTTCCCTCGGTCGAGGCTGTCCTCGTCCAGGCGGCGGACACCCTGTCGGCGGCGCGGCCGGGGGCGCGGCGGGAGCTCCTGGAGACCTACATCAAGAGGCTGGAGAAGCTCGAGGAGATCGCCCATGCCTTCGACGGCGTCTCCAAGGCCTTCGCCCTCCAGGCCGGCCGGGAAATCCGGATCATCGTCGAAAGTCAGAAGGTCTCCGATGACCGCGCGGCCCTGGTGGCCAAGGACATCGCCCAGAAGATCAAGAACGAGCTCGATTATCCGGGCCAGATCAAGGTCACCGTCATCCGTGAGATGAGGGCCGTGGAATATGCCAGATAAGCTGGGTTTCCTCTTCATCGGAGACATCATCGGCCATCCGGGCCGCCGGGCTCTCCGTAAGTTCTTGCCCCGGCTCAGGGGGAAATATTCCCCGGATTTCATTGTCGCCAACGCGGAGAACGCGGCCGGCGGCTTGGGGATCACCGAGGAGGTGGGAACAGAGCTCCTCGGGCTGGTCGATGTCCTCACTTCGGGCAATCACGTTTGGGACAAGAAAGAGGCCATTCCCTACCTCGAGCGTGAGCCGCGCCTCCTGCGGCCGGCCAACTACCCTCCTCTGAATCCCGGCCGGGGCTCCTACATCCTGGAGAGCCCAAAGGGCTGGAAGGCGGGAGTCCTGAACCTCCAGGGAAGGGTTTTCATGGAGCCGCTCGACTGCCCGTTCCGAGTGGGGGACGCCGAGGTGGCCAGGCTCCGCGCGGCGACTCCCATCATCGTCGTCGATTTCCATGCGGAAGCCACTTCGGAAAAACAGGCCTTGGGCTGGCACCTCGACGGAAAGGTTTCGGCGGTCATCGGGACGCACACCCATGTCCCCACGGCCGATGAACGCATCCTGCCACGGGGTACCGCCTTCATCACGGACGTCGGCATGGTGGGAGGCTACAGCTCCGTCATCGGCATCCGGCCGGAGCAGGCGGTCGCCCGTTTTCTCACAGCGCGGCCGCAGCGATTCGAGCCGGAGAAAGAGGGGTTCCTCTTCTCCTCCATCTATGTCGAGGTGGACCCCGCGACCGGCCGGGCCCTCTCGGTCCGGCGGGAAATGATCGTCGAGGAGAGCGGTGATTAGCGAGAGCCTGGTGAAGCCCGACCGGATCTACACGGTCTCGGAGGTCACCCGGCTGGTCAAGCTGGAGGTTGAAAACGCCTTCCCCCTCCTCTGGGTCGAGGGCGAGGTCTCCAATTATCGGAGCTACCCCTCCGGTCATATCTACTTCACCCTAAAGGACGAACAATGCCAGCTCCAGGCCGTCATGTGGCGGAGCAACGTCCGGCTCTTGAAGTTCGACCTCAAGGATGGATTGAAGGTGATCTGCCGGGGCCGATTGAGTGTTTATGAGGCCCGCGGGCAGTACCAGTTCATGGCCGATCTCATAGAACCCAAGGGGAAGGGGGCGCTCCAGCTGGCTTTTGAACAGCTCAAGGAGAAGCTCCGGGCCGAGGGCCTCTTCGACCCCAAGCACAAGAAGCCGCTGCCTCTCCTTCCCAAAAAGGTCGGAATTGTCACCTCGCCGCGCGGGGCGGCCATCGTCGATATCCTGAGGACACTGGAGAGGCGGTTCGCCCGTCTCCACATCCTTATCTACCCCGCCAAGGTCCAGGGAGAGGGCGCCGCCGACGAGATCGTCGAGGGCATCGATTATCTGGGGCGCCAGCCGGACATCGACGTCCTCATCGTCGGCCGCGGCGGCGGGTCGATCGAGGACCTCTGGGCCTTCAACGAAGAGAAGGTGGCCCGGGCCATCTTCCGCTCGCCCATCCCGGTCATCTCCGCGGTCGGCCACGAAGTCGACTATACCATCGCCGATTTCGTCGCCGATATCCGGGCCTCGACCCCGTCGGTGGCGGCCGAGATCGTGATCAAGGAGGAGCAGACACTCATCGACCGGATCGACGGGCTGCACAGACGGCTGGCCCAGAACGTGCTCTATTTCCTGCGGGGCCAGAAGCAGCTCGTCTCGGACCTCAGCCAGCACCGCATCTTCCAGAACTTCCGGATCGCGCTTTACAACCTGGAACAGAGGCTCGATGAGCTCGAGCAAAGGGCGAGAGACGTCTTCCGGCGGAAGAGGATGCAGCTCTCCGAGAGCCGGGCCTCGGCGGCTCTTTTTGAAGAGAAAATGTCCTCCGCCGTCCGCAGGCTCCTCCAGAATCTGACGGCGCGCTGGGACAAGCTCTCCCTCGAGCTCCACAACCTCAGCCCGCTGAATGTCCTTAAGAAAGGCTACACCCTCTGCTGGAAGGACGACCTCCGGCTTATCCGGAAGGTTGAAGACGTCGACCCGGATAAGGAGGTCACCGTATCTTTTTATAAGGGCGCGTTCACCTGCCGGGTGAAGGAGATCGACCGGGAGACGCGGCTCGAGGAGCGCCTGACAAAGGAGAAAACATGACCAGCCTGAGTTTTGAAAAGGCCCTGGCCGACCTCGAGGGCATCGTCCAGAAACTGGAAAAGGGAGGGCTCTCCCTGAACGAATCGCTGGCCCTTTTTGAGAAAGGGGTCAAGCTGGCCAAGTACCTCCGGGAAGAGCTGGGGAAGGCCGAGAAGAAAGTCGAAATCCTCCTCAAGGACGACAAGGGAGAAGTCCGGAAAGAGCCCTTTGACCTCGACCGGGAAGTGGGCTACTCCTCGGAGAAGGAAGAAGAGGAGAAAAAGGAAGACGAAAAAGAGGGCGAGGACGAAGAGGATGAGGAGGACGAAGAGGAGGAGATACCCTTCTGAGCCCATGCGAGTTGCAGACAGCCTGGCGGCGAAAAAGCGTTTGATCGAGCGGGAACTCAACCGCGTCCTCTCGCGGGACGACTCTTCCCTCATGCGGGCAATGCGCTACGCCGTTTTTCCTGGAGGCAAGCGGTTCCGGCCGCTCCTGCTGCTTTCCTCCGGCGCCTGTTTCAACGCCGCGTCCCGGCTCCTCCTTCCCTTCGCCTGCGCCATCGAGCTCATCCACAACTATTCCCTCGTCCACGATGACCTTCCTTCTATGGACAATGATGACTTCCGTCGGGGCAAGCCGACCTGCCATCGGGCCTTCGGCGAGGACCTGGCCATCCTCGCGGGTGACGGGCTGCTCACCCTGGCCTTCGAGGTGATGGCGGAAGCCGCGGTTCCCGCGGACGCGTTGCGGCGAAAACAGGAGGCGATCCGGACGATCGGCCGGAGCGCCGGGGTCCACGGGCTGATCGGCGGCCAGGTGCTTGACATTACCTTGAAGCCGAAGGAGATGACCCGGCCGAAAATCGATGAGCTCAACCGCAAAAAGACGGGCGCGCTGATCGCCGCCGCAGTCGAAGCGGGGGCTATCCTCGGCCAGGCCCCTCGCGCCCAGAGACAGGCTATCCTGGACTATGGAAAAAACGTCGGGCTGGCCTTCCAGGTCCGAGACGACATCCTGGATTCGCGCCGGGAAAAGAAAACGGCCGTCCCGGACCGCCCCGACTATGTCACTTTAGAGGGAGAGGAGAAGGCTGGCCAAAGGCTGGAAAACCTGGTCCGCCGGGCTGTCGGCTATCTGGCGTGCTTCTCGCCTCGGGCCGAAGAGCTCCGCTGGCTCGCCCTGTCTCTTCTCGAGCCCGAGCGGGAGGTCGTCCGTGCCTAAGCTCCTCGACTCCATCCACAGCCCGCAGGACCTGAAGAAGCTCCCGCTGGAAAAATTGCCCCAGGTTGCGACTGAGATCCGGGCCCTGATCCTGGATGTCGTTTCCAAGAATGGCGGCCATTTGGCCTCCAACCTGGGGGCCGTCGAGCTGACGATGGCCCTTCACTATGTCTTTGATTCTCCCCGAGATACGATTATCTGGGATGTCGGTCACCAGTGCTACACCCACAAGATCCTGACGGGCCGCCGGGATCGGTTCTGCACTTTGCGCCAGCGCCAGGGGATCCTGGGATTTCCCGACCGGGCGGAGAGTGAGCACGATATCTACAATACGGGTCATGCCTCGACCGCCCTTTCGGCCGCCCTGGGGATCGCTGTGGCCAGAGACAAGCGCAAGGACGACCACAAGGTCATTGCCGTCGTCGGTGACGGCGGCCTGACCGGCGGCGTGGCTTGGGAAGCGCTCAACCAGATCGGCCACCTCCGCGAGCCGATCGTCATCGTCCTCAACTACAACGAGATGTCGATCTCGCCGAACGTAGGCGCCATGTCCAAGTACCTGTCCTACCTCGTCTCCGGCCAGCACTATCTCAGGATCAAGGACCAGGCCAAGTCCATCCTCAAGTCCATTCCGGCCGTCGGCCAGCCGATCATCAGGGTCGGCCGGGCGGTAGAGGATACGATCAAGAAAGTCTTCTTCCCCGGCCTGGTCTTTGAGGAGCTGGGCATCCGGTATGTCGGGCCCGTCCAGGGCCACAGCCTTCGTTCCCTGATCGAAGTCTTCGAAGACGCCAGGACCTATGACGGCCCTGTCCTGATCCACTGCGTGACTCAGAAGGGTCGGGGCTATGCCCCGGCCCGGAGCAACCCGGAGAGGTTTCACGGCGCGGCACCGTTCAACCGGGCGACGGGCGAGCCGCTCAGCAACGCCACCGCTCCAACGTACTCGCAGGTATTCGGCCAGGCCTTGCTCAAGCTGGCGCGCCGGGACGAGAGGATCATAGCCATCACGGCCGCTATGCCGGAAGGCACAGGGCTGAGGGGCTTCGCGAGGGAGCTGCCCGGACGATTCTACGATGTCGGCATCGCCGAGCAGCACGCCGTGAATTTCGCGGCCGGCCTAGCCCTGCGCGGCCTCAAGCCGGTGGTGGCTATTTACTCCACCTTCCTGCAGCGGGCCTATGACCAGCTCTACCACGATGTCTCGCTCCAGGACCTGCCCGTCGTCTTTGCCCTGGACCGCGCCGGCATCGTTTCGGATGATGGGCCGACCCACCAAGGGGTCAACGATATCATCTACCTGCGCCACATGCCCCACATGATGGTCATGGCGCCCAAGGACGAGAACGAGCTTCAGCGGATGTTGAAATCGGCGCTCACCTACGGCCATCCTGCGGCCATCCGTTTCCCCAAGGGAAAAGGGCGCGGAGTGGCGCTCGAGGACGATCCCCGGGAGATCGCGCTGGGAAAGAGCGAGCTGCTCAAGGAAGGCAAGGACCTGCTGCTGGCCTACGGCAGCATGGTCTACCCGGCCCTCGAGGCCGCGGCCGAACTGGAGAAAGAAGGCCTCTCCCTGGCCGTCGTCAACGCCCGATTCGCCAACCCCCTCGACAGGGAGGCCATTCTTCCCTTTGCCAAGACCGGGAATGCAGTGATCACGGTTGAAGAAGGTGTCCTCAGCGGAGGGTTCGGGAGTGCGGTCCGGGAGCTCCTCGACCGGGAGCGCCGGTTCGATATCCGGTTCCTCGCCATCGGCCTGCCCTCGGAGGTGTATCCGCTGGGAAAGGCCGACGAGATCCGGAAGATCTACGGGCTGGACTCCGCCGGCCTGGCCGGCCGGATCCGCCGGTTTTTCAGTGAATAATCTTTACTGTTCCCATAATAATAGTATGGTTAAAAAGGAGAGGGCTGATCGAATCGTCCTGAGCCGGGGGCTGGCCGAGAGCCGTGAAAAAGCCCAGGCGCTGATCATGGCCGGGCTCGTCACCGCCGGCGGCCGGAAGGTGGAGAAGCCGGGTGAGCTGATCGAAGCAGGGGTTTCTCTCGCCGTCGAGAAGGGCAGCCCCTATGTCAGCCGCGGCGGCCTGAAACTCTCCGAGGCGCTGGAGGCGTTCGCCGTCCGGGTCTCGGGGAAGGTCGCCGCTGACCTGGGTGCATCGACCGGCGGGTTCACGGACTGCCTTCTCCAAAGAGGAGCCAGGGTCGTCTATGCCGTGGACGTATCCACCCGCCAGCTCGACTGGCGGCTGCGGCGCGACCCGCGGGTGGTCCCGCTTGAGAAGAACGCCCGCTATCTCAGCCCCGAGGATTTTCCGGAGCGTCCGGACCTTGTCACCGTAGATCTGTCTTTTATCTCCGTCCTCAAAGTGCTTCCGGCAGTCCGGCAATTCCTGGCTGAGGGCGAGTTGCTCTGCTTGCTCAAGCCTCAGTTCGAGGTGGGGAAGGGACAGGTGGGAAAACGGGGGGTCGTGCGGAATCCGGTCCAACATGCGGAGGTCCTGGGCCTGCTGCTGGAGAAAGCGCGGGGACTGGGTTTCGGAGTCCGTGGTCTTCACGGATGCAAGGTCCGCGGGCAGAAGGGCAACAGAGAATTTTTTGTTCGCTGGAAGTTGACGGGACCGTTCTTGTCCTCAGAGAAAGCCCGAGAACTGGTCAGGGAGGTGGTCTATGGGGAATAAGATTGAAACGGCGGGCGTCGTCATAAAACCCCACGCGCCCAACATCGAAGAGATCCTGCGCGGCCTGATGCGGGGCTTGGAGGAGAGAGGGATCAGCTGCCTTCTCGAGGAAGTGGCGGCGCGCAAGCTGCTCCTCAAGGAGGGGATCCCGCGCGAGGAGCTTCCGGGACGGGTCGACCTGGTGATCGTCCTCGGGGGGGACGGCACCCTGCTCAGCATCGCCCACCTGGCCGCCCAGAGGGAGGTCCCGGTGCTAGGGGTTAACCTGGGGCGGCTCGGTTTCCTGACTGAAGTTCCGATAGACGAGTTTTATGTCACTCTGGATTCTTTTCTCGCCAGGCAGGAAGAGCTCATCAGTCCGCGCCTGCTCCTCGAAGCCGGATGCCGCGGAAAGAGCTATTATTGCCTGAACGACGTGGTCATCAACAAGGGAGCGGTTGCCCGGATGATCCAAATCGGCGTCTGGATCGACGAAAAGGAGATCGTCGCCCTGAAGGCCGACGGGTTGATCGTCTCGACGCCGACCGGTTCGACCGCCTACTCTTTATCCGCGGGCGGACCCATCGTCCAGCCCCATGTCCCCGCTCTGGTGCTGTCGCCCATCTGTCCCCACACGCTATCCTTCCGGCCAATGGTGGTCGCCTCGAGCTCCAGAATCAGGCTGCAGCTTCTGACCGCGGGCGAAGAGGTCTACCTCACGCTGGACGGCCAGAGGGGCGTTACCCTGGGAAAGAACGATGTCATCGAGGTCAAAAAGGCCGAATTTGCGCTCAAGCTCGTCTCCTCGCCAAAGAGAAACTATTTTGACCTGCTCAAGGAGAAGCTGGCCTGGGCCACTTTTCCATAAGATGGTACCTTGGGGAACGTCCCCAATTGTTTGACAAGGCGGGGCTCGGCCATTTATATTGACTCTTCCGATGAGAAACGGACTGCGCGTTGCCCTGGTCACGCCGGAAGCCGCACCTTTCGCCAAATCCGGTGAGCTGGCGGAATTCTGCTCAGCGCTTCCCCGTTATCTGACCTCCCTCGGACTGGAAATCTCGCTGATCATGCCGAAGTACGGCACCCCGCAGATCGCCTCGCTCGATGCGGCCGTCGTTTTTCCCGAGCTCGCCATCCCGCTGAACGGCATGCGGGCCAAGGCCACCATCCTCAGGGCGGAACAGAAGGGCTATGATGTCTATCTAGTCGAATGCCCGAAGTATTTCTTGCGTGAGAACATCTACGGCCCTCCGACCGGGAATTATCTGGACAACGACGAGCGCTTCGTCTTTTTCTGCCGGGCCGTGCTGGAGTTCCTGCGGCAGGCCAGCCCGTCCCCCGACGTCGTCCACTGCCAGAACTGGCCGACCGCTCTAGTCCCCGTCTTCCTGCATTCCCATTACCGGGAGGATCCGGGCCTTGGGTCCGTGGCCACCCTCCTGACGCTTCATAACACCGCTTATCAGGGCGAGTTCCCGGCCGAGAGTCTCGCCCTGACCGAGTTGAACTGGGACTTCTTCCGCCCTAAATCCCTCTCCTCAGACGGCAAAATCAATTTCCTCCAGGCCGGCGCCGCCTATGCCGACCTGGTCAACACGGTGAGTTCGACCTATGAGAAGGAGCTTCTGTCCAGGAAAAACAGGTCCAGTTTGAGCGGAGCTCTGAGAAAGCGGAGGAAAACCTTCACCAGCGTGCGCAACGGCATCGACGGGGAGATCTGGGACCCGGAGAAAGACCCCTACATCGCCGCCAACTATGGCCCGGGACGGCTGGATGGCAAGGCCAAATGCAGGCAGGACCTTCTGGCCGCACTGGGGCTCGCACTGTCTGCGGAGATGCCTCTCCTCGCTTTCGTCTCGCATCTGGCCCGCCATAAAGGGGCCGATATCCTGGCCCAGTCTCTGGAGGCGATCGTCAATCTCGGTGCCGGGGTCGTGATCTACGGCGAGGGAGATGAACGGTTCAGGAAGGAGTTCCAGGCCGCGGCCCGCCGCTTCCCCGGACGGCTCGCCTTCCGGTTTGAGTCACACCCGGTGCTGACCCACAAGATCATGGCCGGCGCAGACATCCTGCTCATCCCCTCGTTCATCGAACCCAGCGGACTCAACCTGTTCGCCGCTTTCCGGTACGGAGCCGTCCCGGTCGTCCGGGCCACCGGCGGCTTGAAGGAGGCCGTCCGCGCCCACAACTCGAGAACAGGGTCCGGCAACGGGTTTGTCTTCGCTGATTATACGGCCCAAGCCCTTGTCCGTGCCGTCGGGCAGGCCGCCGACTGCTACACCGGGAGACCGGCCCACTGGCGGAGGCTCATCGAGGAGGGAATGCGCCAGAAATTCTCCTGGGAAGAAACGGCCCGCGGATATGCGGAACTTTATCAAAAAGCTTTAAAAATCAAGAGAGGAGGCTGAATTGGCCATGGATATTCCGAATATCACAGACGACAATTTCGACGAGGAAGTGCTCAAGTCCCAGCTCCCCGTGCTGATCGATTTCTGGGCTGCCTGGTGCGTCCCCTGCCGGATGATCGCACCCACGGTTGAGCAACTCGCCGAGAGCCATGGAGAGAAGCTGAAGGTGGCCAAGATGAACGTCGATGAGAACATGAAAACCCCCGGCAAGTACGGCATCCGCGGCATCCCCACGCTCCTCCTCTTCAAGGGGGGCGAGCTCAAAGAGACGATGGTGGGCGTGCAGTCCAAAGACAAAATCATCGAGGTCGTTTCCAAGCATCTATGAACGGCGGGGCGGCTTATGATGTCGTAATCATCGGGGCCGGCCCTGCGGGCCTGGCTGCCGCCGTCTATACCGGCCGGGGACGCTTCCCGACCGTCGTCTTGGAGAAGACGATCCCGGGCGGACAGATTCTGCTCACCGATTGGGTGGAGAACTATCCCGGCTTCCCGGACGGCATCGCGCCTTTTGACCTCATGGAGAATTTCCGGAAACAAACGGAGAGATTCGGCGCGCTGATCGAAACCGACGAGGCCAAGGCCATCCGGCGCGAGGAGAAGGGCTGGGTGGTCACCGGCCAGAACAAAGAGTACCGGGGCAAGGCGGTGATCATCGCGACCGGGGCCGCCTACCGCAAACTGGGTATCCCCAATGAGGCGCGGCTGACCGGGAAAGGGGTTTCTTACTGCGCCACCTGCGACGGTCCCTTCTTCCGGGACGCCGTGGTGGCGGTTGTGGGCGGCGGGGACAACGCCCTGACCGAGGCCGTCATGCTCACGAAGTTCTGCCGGAAGCTGTATCTCATCCACCGTCGCGAGCAGTTCCGGGCCATCAAGATCCTCCAGGAGCGGGTGCTCGCCAACCCCAAGATCGAGGTCCTCTGGAATTGCATCGTGGAGACGGCCGAGGGCGAGAACAATCTCGAGCGCGCTATTCTCCGGAACGTCAAAGAGGACAGGACCTTCCCGCTCCCCCTCGACGGGCTGTTTATCTCCATCGGCATGGA
>Ga0154897_1078_pt2 | contig 11791 bp, 7 predicted proteins | sample Rifle2008BG19ft_FD_105869 | JGI IMG/M metagenome (GOLD analysis project Ga0154897, IMG submission 105869) | Candidatus Aminicenantes bacterium RBG_19FT_COMBO_59_29
GGTCATGTAGACCGTCCCTAAATCGAAGGCCGAGGCGACGATGCGGGAGACCCATTTCTGGTGCGGGAGACCGGCCATGATTTCGGTCCAGGACTTGCCAAAATCCCGGGTGACATGGACCTTGCCGTCGTCCGTGCCGACATAGATGAGACCGGCCCGGCGGGGCGATTCAGAAACGGCAAAAAGCGTATGGTATGGGATGTCGCCCATCTCGGCCGCCGCATTGTAGGTCAGGTCGGGGCTGATCCTCTCCCAGATATCCCCCCGGTTGTTTGACCGGAAGAGGTACTGCATCCCATGGTAGATCGTTTCGTTGTTGTGCGGAGAGAGGATGAACGGCGCCACCCACTGGCCCCGAAGGGGCGGCTCGTCCGGATAGGTGGCCGGAAGCAGGTTCTTGCTCCGCTGCCGCTGGGGAAGTCTCATATCCGACCGCGAAATCGTGCCGTAAAACCCGGCTGAGTAGACGATGTCGGGATCGACCGGGTCGATGGCGTGGCTGCTGCCTTCTCCCCCGGGGGCTCCGTCAAAAATCACGGCCTCAAAACCCTCGAGGGCTTTCCCCGTGAAGCGCTCCTTTTTGCCCAGGACTTGCCCCCGAAAACTCCCATGGTCCTGCATCGAACCATAGACCCTGAAGGGGATCGCCATGTCATAGGCGATGTTGAAGAACTGACAGACCGGGAGATTGTCCGTGAATCTCCGCCAGGTCTTGCCGCCGTCATAGGAGTTGACGATGCCGCCGTCGTTGACATTGACGAGATAGTCTGAGTTATCCGGGTCAATCCAAAGGCCATGGTGGTCGCCGTGCATCCCCTCGAGCTCCCTGAAGGTCTTTCCGCCATCCTTGGACACACTCAGAGGGACTCCCATGATGTAGACCGTATTTTCGTCGTTGGGATCTACACGCATCTGCCCGAAAACCCATCCGTAGGTCCCGGAATGGTTTTCCATGTATTTTTTCATTTCAGCGCTGGTCGGGCAGACGAGAGACCAGGTCTCTCCTTTGTCATCTGACCGGTACAGGGTCGCTCCCTTAATTCTTCCGCTGGAGGGACGACCGTATGAATCTGGTTCTTCCCCCAGCTCCGCGACATCGGCTTTTTCATAATTATCGACAAGGGCATAGAGAACGGAGGGTTTCTTCAGGCAGACGTCGATCCCGATCCGTCCCCTGTATTGTCCTTCCGGCAGGCCGCTGTTTATGGGCTTCCAGGTCTTGCCTCCATCGGCCGTCTTGTGAATGCCGCTCGCCGAATAGCCCGTGAAGTTGCGCGGGTCGTTCCACTTGAGCCGCACCCTCTGCCAGGTGGCGGCATAAAGTGTGTTGCTGTCCGAAGGGTCCATGACCAAGTCGATGGCTCCGGTCCGCTCATTGATGAACAGCACCTTCTCCCAGGTCTTGCCTCCGTCCGCGCTCTTGAAGACACCGCGTTCGGCATTGTCCGTCCACTCGTGGCCGGACGCGGCCACGTAGACAATATCCGGATTCTGAGGATGGACGACGATCCGGCCTATGGTATAGCTGTCAGCGAGGCCCATGTGCGCCCAGGTCTTCCCTCCGTCCGTTGACTTGTAGACCCCGGATCCGGCCTGTGAGCTGCGGAAGATGTTCGCTTCACCCGTGCCGACCCAAAGGGTTTCCGGGTTGGTGGGAGCGATGGCGATGTCGCCGACGGCCGTCGAGGCCGCCCTCTCGAAAACCGGTTCCCAGGTTGTCCCCTCGTTGACCGTCTTCCACACGCCGCCCGATGCCGTGGCCACGTAGATCGTATAGCTCTTGCCTCTGGGAGCGACCACGGCGATGTCCGTGCAGCGCCCGCTGACATTGGTCGGACCGATATGGCTCCAGTTCATCCCTTTGAAAGGTGAGCTTTTAGCCATTTCCAGGGAGGTCTCAAACCCCTTGATGCGAAGGGCCGGGTCGGTGGACTGAACCCGCAGCGGCTTGCCCGTCTTCTGGCCCAGAAGCGTTCCGGACAAGGAGAGGCCCGCCCAAAGCAGAAGGCCGAAAATAACCTTGAACCGCGGATGGTGACGCTTAAGCATGTTCCTCCTTTTATTAGTTTAACGGATTTAACTAGGAAAACTTCTTCTGAGAATCCTATTCCCTAGCCTGGTGACCGAGTTTAAAAAAAAGCGGCCTCTTTGTCAACGCCAATATCGGATGATCATCGTGGCCGCTAAAACATTTTGACTTTTAGTTTCAATTTGTTATATAAAAAGGATAGAGATTCGAACAAAGAGGGCACTAATGTCTGAAAATGAGGTCGAAAGACGGACCTGTATCCGCTTCAAGATCCCCGGTGCCACCGTCAATTACCAGAGAAAGTCGCTCTTCCCCAAGCCGGGTTTCGTGGAGGAGTTCTGCCCGGTCCTGGATATCAGCCGGGGCGGTGTCCGCTTTCTCACTCAAAAAGTGATCAAGCCCGACACCGAAGTCACACTGCGGATCTCCGTCCCCGGAGAGCGCATTCCTTTCAGCTTGAAGGGCGTCGTCAAATGGTCGTCCCCGAGCGAAGGGAAGAGCTATCAATTCCAGGTTGGGGTGCAATTCAACCCCTATGGGATGGACAAGGACCAGAACCTGCCCCAGACCATGGTCAAGATCATGGCCCTTGAGCAGAAATTCGTCGACAAGCCTAAAACGGACGAAGAGCCTTCCGGCTCGGACAAGGACGAGTTCCAGATCTAGGACGCTCTCTCTTTTTTCTCCCCCTCGACGACAACCTGAGAGAAGTCTGCCGTCTTGAGGAGGAGCTGGCTGATCGCCTGGAGCTGAGCCAAGCGGTTCTGTCTGACCTTTTTGTCTTCGGCCATAACCAGGACCTTGTCAAAAAGGGCGTTCAGAGGACTCTGCAGCTTGAAGATCATATTCTGGGCGCTGACAAATTCGCCGGCGGCGATCAGGGGAAGAGCGTTGTCTTTGATAATGGAGAAGGAGGACCAGAGCTCCCGCTCCTCTTTCTCTGTAAACAGGTCCGGGTTTACGGCATAGGGCGGCAACCCCCGGATGATATTGTTGACCCGCTTGGCCATCAGGATAAACGGCTCGAAATGCGGGCTTTTCTGGAGCGAGGCGAGGGCCCTAAGCCGAAGGTAAGAAGCGTAAATTGGGTCCAACCCGGCGCCCAGCGCGGCCTCGACCAGGTCATAGCGATAACCCTGGCCATCATAGATAAAACGGAGCCGCTGACTGAAGAACGCCCGGCAGTATTCGATGATCTCCTGTTTCGGTCTTTCCAGGATGTCCCCATAGGCGGAGATGGCCTTCTCCAGCAGATGCTCGAACGAGAAAGCGAGCTTCCTGTCCAGCACGATCCTGCAGATCCCGTGGGCCTGCCGCCGCAGGCCGAACGGGTCGCTCGAGCCCGTGACCTGGATGCCGATCCCGATGACCCCGACTATTGAGTCAATCTTATCGGCCAGGGAAAGCAGCGCTCCGGCGTTTGAAGACGGAAGAGGGTCTTCCAGACCGCCGGGCTGGTATTGCTCATAGATGGCCCGGGAGACTGCCGAAGGATATCCCTCCTCCCGGGCATAGAGCCCGCCCACTTTTCCCTGAAGAGAGGGAAATTCCCGGACCATCTCTGTGAGCAGGTCCACCTTGCTCAATCCGGCCGCCTGGACAGCCTCCTTCTTCAGCTTTTTTTCATCGAGCTTGTCGCAGAGGTACCCAACGAGCTGCATCAGGCGCTCCGACTTGTCTTCATAGTGGCCCAGCCTTTCCTGGAACACGACCTTTTTCAGCCCCTCCGCCCTCTTGGCCATGGGGACTTTGAGGTCCTGCCTCCAGAAGAACCGGGCATCTTCAAGCCTGGCCTTGAGGACACGCTCATTCCCCTTACGGATCAGTGACTTCCGGTCTCTGAGGGCATCGGCGACTCCCAAGAAAAAAGGAATTTGCCGGCCTTCCCGGATCACGGAAAAGAGCTTCTGACCCTCCTTCATGGCCACGCTGAGCACCTCCAGAGGAAGGCGGAGAAAGGCGTGCGGGAATTCCCCCAGAAAGACATAGGGATATTCGACATCATAGGTCAGCTTCTCGAGGAGCTCATCGTCCGGATAAAGCTGAGCCTGGAGCGGCCGCAGGCGTTTCTCTATCTGCTTGAGGATGATGGACTTTCTCTCCTCCGCCGGGAGAACGACCCAATTTTTCTTCAGCCCGGCACGGTACTCGCGGAACGACGCCACCTTAAGCACTTGGGGCGCGTGGAGCTTGTGGCCCGAAGTCTGGCCGGTGGTCTTGATGCCCTCGATTGAGAAGGGCAGGAGCTTTCCGTCCCAGAGGCAGAGGATTCTCTGGATCGGCCGGGAAAAGCGCAGGTTGACCTCTCCCCATTTCATCATCTTCGGAAAAGAGAGAGAGGCGATGATCGTGGGGAGTGCCGCGGCCAGGACCTCACCCGTCGGTCGGCCCTTGGCGGTCTTTTTCAGCCCGACATACTCGCCCCGCGGGGTCGTGATGACCTCGAGCTTCCCGACCTCGGCATTCTGCGACCTGGCAAAGCCCAAGGCGGCCTGGGTCGGTGAACCGTCGGCGGCGAAAGCCACGGATTTGGGGGGGCCGATGACAACCTCCTCCCTGTCCTCTTGCTTGGAGGCGAAATCGCCGAAAACGACCAGCCGCCGGCAGGTCCCCTGGGTTTCGATCGAAAGAACCGATATGGAGTTGGACTGGAGCTCCCTTTCAATTTTTTCTTTGAGCTGAGACACTCCTGCTTTGACATGGGCGGCCGGCATCTCCTCGGTGTTGATCTCCAGGAGGAATTCCATCATGTCCACTCCGGTCCGGCGCGGTACTTCTGGGCGATGCGGACCACCAGGGTCCGGACATCGCCGATCGTTTTCACCCGCTCGGTGACGCTTATGGCGCCCCGCGCATCCAGGAGGTTGAACAGGTGCGAGCACTTGAGGCACATATCATAAGCCGGGAGCAGGAGGTCCCTCTCGATGAGCATGGCCGCCTCCGCTTCGGCCAGGGCCAGAGATTCCCGGAGCCTGTCGATATCGGCGACGTTGAAATTGTACTCGGAGAATTCCTTCTCCTCCCGCAACCTGAGGTCCCGGTAGGAAACATCCCCGGACCAGTCAAGGTCAAAGATATTGTCTTTTCTCTCGAGAAACATCTCCAGCCGTTCCAGCCCGTACGTGATCTCGACCGGCACGGGAAAGAGCTCAATTCCTCCGGCCTGCTGGAAATAGGTGAACTGGGTGATCTCGAGCCCGTCCAGGACAACCTGCCAGCCGACACCCCAAGCTCCGATGGTCGGCGATTCCCAGTCGTCTTCGTCAAACCGCAGGTCATGCTCGGAGAGGTTGATGCCCAGGTTGACAAGGCTGTCGATGTAGACTCTCTGGATGTCCGGGGGAGAGGGCTTGATGATAACCTGGTACTGATGATGTTTCTGGACCCGGTGCGGGTTTTCTCCGAACCGGCCGTCGTTGGGACGCCGCGACGGCTGGACGTATCCGACCCGCCAGGGCCTGCGGTCGAGGACCCGGAAGAACGTGTCCGGCGTCATGGTCCCGGCGCCGACCTCGAGGTCATACGGCTGGGCCAGATAACATCCTTGGTCGGACCAGTATTTCTGCAGGCTCATGATCAGGTCTTGAAGGGCCATCGTCCTACCCTTTCGGCTCCTCCCATCTGAGCACCGGGTTGCGAGCGGCCGCTGTCTCGTCCAACCGCCTGACCGGAGAGACATGTGGCGCGGATTTGAGGAGCTCCGGTGTTTCAACGGCCTCGCGGGCGATCGCTTTCATCGCCCCGATGAACTGGTCGAGGTCGCGCCGGCTCTCCGTCTCGGTGGGCTCGATCATAAGAGCTCCCGGGACGATCAGCGGAAACGACATCGTCGGAGGGTGGAGGCCGTAGTCGATCAGCCGCTTGGCGATGTCGATGTTCAGGATGCCGCGCTCCTTTTGAAATTTGTCCGAGAAAACGCACTCGTGGAGTGTCGGGGAGGCGTACTTCAGATGATAGACGCCCTCCAGGCTCTTGCGAATGTAATTGGAGTTGAGGACAGCGATCTCGGCAACTTCCTTGAGCCCGGCGGCGCCCAGCGTAAGAATGTAGGCCAGCGCCTTCAGCTCGACCAGGAAACTCCCGTAAAAGCTTCGCACCCGGCCGATGCTCCTAGGGCGGCTGAAATCCAGGCTGTACCCGGCCTTCCCTTTTTCCACGACCGGGATCGGCAGAAGCGGCTCCAGCTGCTTCTTGACCCCGACCGGCCCGCTGCCCGGCCCTCCTCCTCCGTGAGGAGTTGAGAAGGTCTTGTGCAGGTTCAAGTGGATGATATCGACGCCCATATCCCCCGGCCTGAACTTTCCGACCAGGGCGTTCATATTGGCGCCATCCATGTAGACCAACCCTCCCTTGGCGTGGACGATCTCGCCGATCCTCAGGATATCCGATTCAAACACACCCAGGGTGTTCGGGTTCGTGACCATCAGCGCGGCCACTTCCTCGGTCATATCCCGGGCGAGGGCGTCCAGGTCAATCGTCCCGCGGTCGTTGGACTTGACCTCGCGAACTCTATAGCCGCAGATATGGGCGCTCGAGGGGTTGGTTCCGTGGGCCGAATCGGGTATCAGGACGATCTTCCGGGGATCTCCGCGTTCCTTGAGGCAGGCCCGGATGAGCATCATTCCTACAAGCTCTCCCTGCGCTCCGGCGCTGGGCTGGAGAGTGAAGGCATCCATGCCGGTGATCTCGACAAGGCATTCCTCCAAAGTCTTCAAGACCTCGAGGTTGCCCTGCACAAGCTCCGGCGGAGCGTACGGGTGGGAACCCAGGAAATCCGGGATAGCGGCGACCTTCTCGTTGATCTTGGGGTTGTACTTCATGGTACAGGAGCCGAGGGGATAGAAAGACGTGTCGATGCAGAAATTCGCCTGCGACAGCCGGGTGAAATGGCGGACGACCTCGACCTCGGAAACCTGGGGAAACCCCGGGATCCCGGCCCGAACGGCCAGGCCTTGCAGGGCCTCTGTCTTTTCCGGCACATCCAGCTTGGGAAGGGCAAAGCCCTTTTTCGTAGCGGCGCTGAGCTCGAAGATCAAGGGTTCGCGGCTCATCTCTTGACCTCCGCGACCAAGCTGGCCAGCCGGTCGATATCAGCCTTGCCGTGGACCTCGGTGACGCAGAACAGGGCGCAGTCCTTGAGCCCAGGATAGTGGGGCTCGAGGCCTAGCCCGCCGATGATTCCTTTACTGAGGAGATGGTCCTCAACTTTCTTGTATCCACCCTCGAACTCCAGGACGAACTCGTTGAAGGCCGGCCCGCTGAACTTTCTCCTGACAGCTCTTATCTCAGTCAGGCTGTCCAGCGCGTATCTGGCTTTCTGAATATTCTGATAGGCCAGCTCGCGCACTCCCTCGCTGCCCAGAGTCTCCAGAAAGATCGTCGCCCGGAGAGCGCACCAGGCCTGGTTTGTGCAGATGTTTGAGGTAGCCTTCTCCCGGCGGATGAACTGCTCCCGCGTCGATAGCGTAAGGACAAAACCTCTTTTTCCCTCTAAATCCTTTGTCTGGCCGGCGATGCGGCCCGGGAACTGGCGGACGAATTCTTTGCGACAGGCCATGAACCCGAGATAGGGACCGCCGAAGCTCAGGGGGAGACCGAAGGACTGCGCTTCTCCGGCGACGATATCGGCGCCGGCAGCGCCCGGAGACTGGAGCAAACCCAGGGATGCGGCTTCGGCTACAACAAAGATAACCAGCGCCCCGTGCTCGTGAGCCACCCCGGTGAGAAGGTCGAGGTTTTCGATGACGCCCAGGAAGTTCGGCGATTGGCAGACGACGGCGCTGGTCTCTCCGTCGATCTTCTGCTTCAGAGTCTCCAGATCGACCCGACCTTTGTCATCGGTTCCCAGCTCCTCGATTTGAATGGCCAGGTTCTTAACATAGGTGCGGACGACGTCCCGGTACTGCGGATGCAGAGACCCGGCGACCAGGATTCTCGGCCGGCCCTTGAGCCGCCAGGCCATGAGGACCGCCTCGGCAGCCGCCGAAGCTCCTTCATACATGGAGGCGTTCGCAATTTCCATTCCGGTCAGCTGACAAATCAGGGTTTGGAATTCAAATATGACCTGGAGAGTCCCCTGGCTGACCTCGGGCTGATAGGGCGTGTATGGGCTGAGGTACTCCCCTCTTGAACTCAGATTGTCCACGATATAAGGGATATAATGACGGTAGGCGCCGGCGCCGAGAAAAGAGAGATGGACGCTCTCCTTGTTTTTGCGTCCAATATTCTCAAAATGGCCGAGAAGCTCGGGCTCGCTGAGCGGGGGCGGAAGACAGAGCTCCTTTTTCAGCCGGATTTCCCCGGGAACGCAGCCGAAAAGGTCGTCCAGCGAGGAAACGCCGATGCGGGCGAGCATCTCCCGCTTGTCCTGATCGCTGAGCGAGATATAGCTCATGAGGCCAGGCCTTCCAGAAACTTCTCATAATCGGCGGCGGTCATCAGCTGGTCCAGGTCCGCCTTGTTCTTAAGTCGCAAGCGGATGATCCAGCCCTGGCCATGGGGATCGCGGTTGAGGATTTCGGGGGAGTTGTTGAGCTCTTCATTGACCGCGCTGACCTCTCCGGACAACGGCGAATAGACATCGGACACGGCTTTGACCGACTCGACGACGCCGATGGTCTGGTGGATATCGAGCGTCGTCCCGACCGCGGGCAGCTCGACATAGACGACATCCCCAAGCTGTTTCTGGGCAAAATCGGTGATCCCGATGGTGGCCGTGTCTCCTTCGGCCTTGATCCATTCATGGTCTTTGCTGTAGCGAAAGTCTGACGGATACATCGTTTGCCTCCTCTCTGATAATAGGGCTGCGGCAGCCGAAAACAGCCATCCCCCGACTGGGACGAATCCAAAGTTGGGGCTCTCTATTTTACATCAAACCGAGCGCTTATAAAACGGAGTCGAGACCACTTCGGCCTTGACCTTTTTCTCCCGGATGCCGATTTCGATTTCGGTGCCGACCCCGGTGAACTCGACCGCAAGATAGGCCAGCCCGATGCTTTTCTTGAGGAGCGGCGAGAACGTCCCCGAAGTCACCTGGCCGGCTTTCTGCCCGCCCGCAAACACAGGGTAATGGGGCCGGGCGATGCCCCTTTCGATGAGCTCGAAGCCGACGAGCTTCCGCCTGACACCTTCGGCGAGCTGCTTTTCCAGGACGTCGCGTCCCAGGAAATCGCCCTTCTTGAACTTGATGATCCAGTTGAGGTCGGCCTCGAGGACCGTCGTCGTCTCGTCGATGTCGTTTCCGTAGAGCATGAGCTTGGCCTCGAGACGAAGGGTGTCGCGAGCGCCGAGCCCGACGGGAAGAAGACCCAGGGGCTCCCCTACCCTCATTATTTCTTCCAGCATGACGGCCGGATGCTCTGAAATCGTATAGATCTCGAACCCGTCCTCTCCCGTATAGCCCGTCCGCGAGACAAGAGCGTCGACATTGGCCACTCTGCCCCGATCCGCCCAAAACGATTTCAGGCCGGCCAGGTGGATATCGGTCAGGGGCTGGAGGATTTCCTCGGCCTTAGGACCCTGGAGAGCGAGCTGGGAGTAGCCGTCGCTGGCGTTCTCGACCGAGACATCAAAACCCGCCGCATGGGCGGTCACCCAGGCGTAGTCCTTGTCCGTGTTGGCGGCGTTCACGACCAGCAGGAATTCCTCAGGCGAGAGACAGTAGACCAGCATGTCGTCGACAAACGTTCCCCGGGGCGTCGTCAGCGCCGAGTAGTGGATTTGATTGGGGGCCAGCTGGCCTGCGTCATTCGGCGTGAGATGCTGGACAAAGGCCAGGGCGTCCTTTCCCCGGACCAGGATCTCTCCCATGTGGCTGACGTCGAAGAGCCCGGCGGCCGTCCGGACGGCCATGTGCTCCTCGATGATCCCTTTGAATTCGACCGGCATCTCCCAGCCGAAGAACTCGATCATCCGGCCGCCTTGCGCCCTGTGGAGTTCATTGAAGCGAGTTTTTTTCATGATGGCTCACTCAGTCAGGAAAGACTATTTAATTATCACAAACCAACGGCCTTGGCAACCCGGGTCACTTGTCGATTGTGGAAATTTTGCTATAATTGGAGACTCCGATGCTCAAACTGAAAGCTGCCCTGACCCAGGAAATTCTGGCCCGGGTTCGGGACCGGTACGACCTGGAAATATCCGAGATGGAGATCTCCGGCACCCCCCAGCAGAGTCTCGGAGACTTGAGCCTGACCTTTCCCTTCAGGCTGGCCAAGAGGCTTAAGGCCAACCCCCGGCAAGTCGCGCAGGACCTCCTTCCGTTGTTTTCAGGTTTGGCCGGAGTGATAAAAGCCGAAGTCGCCGGACCCGGCTATATCAACCTTTTTCTCGACCGGAACGCGTTCTTCCGGGAGGCGCTGGGCCGCCTTGGTCGGACCTCTCTTTCGCCGGAGCAGCGAAAGATCATCATCGAGCATACCAACATCAACCCGAACAAGGCCGCCCACATCGGCCACCTGCGCAACGCCTGTCTGGGCGATACCCTGGCCCGCTGCCTGAGATACAAGGGAGAGGCGGTCGAGGTTCAAAACTACATCGATGATACCGGAGTCCAAGTTGTCGATGTCATGTTCGGGCTTATGGACCTGGAGAAAAAGGCGCTGGCCGACCTCGACTCCTCCGGCCAGAAGTTCGATTACTACTGCTGGGACCTCTATGCCCGGACCGCAGCCTATCTCGAAGATCATCCCGAATCCCGGGGTCGCAAGGCGGAGATTCTCAAGAGAATCGAAAACGGCGTCAACCCGGAAGCGGAGCTGGCTCACACCGTCTCCCGCCGCATCCTCCGGGCCCATCTCGACACTATGAAGAGGATAGATATCGAGTACGAGCTCCTTCCGTGCGAGAGCAGCATCCTCGGCCTCAAGTTCTGGGAAAAAGCGTTTTCCCTGCTCAAAGAAAAGAACGGGATTTATCTTGCCCAGGACGGCGAGAATGCGGGCTGCTGGGTGATGAGGTTGGCGGACGCCGAGGAGAGGGAGAAGGTCATCGTCCGTTCTGACGGCACTGTGACCTATGTCGGGAAAGACATCGCCTATCAGCTCTGGAAGTTTGGCCTGCTTGGACGCGACTTTTTCTACGAACCGTTTGCCAGGGAGGGAGCCAAAATCCTCTGGATCACAACCACGGTTCCCGGCCCTCAGGCTCCCCATTTTGGAAACGCGAGCCGGGTTTATAACGTCATCGACTCGCGCCAGGCTTATCTCCAAAAAATCGTCACCCAGGGACTGAGAGTCCTCGGTTTTGAGGCCCAGGCGGACAACTCGATCCATTTCTCCTACGAGATGGTCGCCCTCTCGCCACGGAGTCTTCAGGAGCTCCACTACAAGGTCTCGGAAACAGAGAAGGACCGCAGTTTCCTCGAGGTTTCGGGACGAAAAGGCCTGGGCGTCAAGGCCGACGACCTGCTCGATCGCCTTGAGTCCAAGGCTCTGGCCGAGGTCGAAAAACGCAACCCGGAACTCTCCCCGGAGGCCGGGGCCTCGATCTCCCGGGCGATCGCCTGCGGCGCTCTCCGCTATTTTATGCTCAAGTACGCCCGGAACTCCCTGATCGTTTTCGATTTCGAGGAAGCGCTCAGCTTCGAGGGAGAGACCGGGCCCTACCTCCAGTACACCATCGTCAGGCTGAACAGCATCTTCCGGAAACTCTCGGACCGGTTCGGGTTCGGGGACGCCGACCTGGAAATGCTCCTCAGGAAAGAGCCTCTCTCACTGGATCGCCTCTCCGAAAAAGAAGGCCATGATTTTTGGGACCTCGTCC
>Ga0154897_1032_pt3 | contig 11552 bp, 7 predicted proteins | sample Rifle2008BG19ft_FD_105869 | JGI IMG/M metagenome (GOLD analysis project Ga0154897, IMG submission 105869) | Candidatus Aminicenantes bacterium RBG_19FT_COMBO_59_29
CGGAATTGGATCCGGGTGTCGTCAACCAAAGTGGGGGCCAGGGAGAGGATATAGCTCGAATCGGGCAGGCACTCTTCCAGCTTGGACAGGAAGTCCGTCCAGGAAAAGCTCTTCCTCAGGATGATGCTGTTGATGGTGTCGATCGCGCCTTGGTCCTTTTTGGCCGCTTCATTGACCCGGATTCCGATTCGTTTCTGTTCGGATTGGGCAGTCTTGACAGTCTCATCGGCTTTCTTCAGGTCGGCCCGGACCGTGCTTTTTTTCAAGGTGAAGCGGAGAAAGAGGAAGACCGCCAGGAATGCCGATACCAGAAAGGCCAGTCCCAGCAGACCTCCCAGCAGCCGGAAAAGACGTCGGTTGCGCAGCGGCCTCGTAGCCAGATTCGGATTTAGTCTTCGCATCTGATTCAAGGCTTCTGAGACCCGTTTTTTCGCCAGGGGACTTGACCGGCCAGCGGAGCCAGAAACGCGCTCAACTCGGGATCGAGCCCGCACCAGGGCGGGGCCAGGATGGGCCGGACTTCTATTTCAAGGCCTGTCTTCAGGCCGGCCAGGATATCTTCCTGGCCCTCTTTGAGACCGGAACGGAACCAGAGGGAGCGGACCTCCCGCTTTTCCCGGTCTTCGATGAAATGGACCGTGTTTTCTATCTCTTTGACAACGGCCTCGATTTTCTGAGAGAAGCGGAGCCCGCCTTCCTGCCCCGCAGAAAAGGTCTTGAGACGGTAAAGAGCAGGCTCGGACTGGGTGACCGCCATAAGGCCCAATGAATCCTCCTCGATATTCGCAACCAGGAGGTCCTTCTCATTCTCCCAATCCACCAGGTTGATCAGGCTGATCGTGGGAGAGGCGGCAATGCCGACTTCGAGTCCCAGGTTCGAAAACAAGTCCTCATATTCCCGGATGACCGGCGTCCGGGCCAGGGCCGCCAAGATCTTGATCGAAGAGGAGAAAGCCACTCTTTCGTAGGACAGGCGGGCGTCCTCGGGAAGGATCGCCATCAGCTTCTTGGCCCGCCAGCGGATGATTTGCTCGCGTTCCTTCTCGGACGCGGGCAGGGAGTCAAAAGACAGGACGAATATCTTGAGACAGGCCTCCGGGACTAGGCAGGCGATCTTTTTTCCCGAACCCTTAAACTCGCGGAGGCCCTCTTTCAGGATCCCTGACAAAGCGGCCGCGTCCGCGACATTCTTCCGGTCAAAGTGCGGGTCGAGGATTCCGGCAGGGAGTTCGAGGACGGCGTGGCGCCTGGCCCGCCCGTCTTTGAGGTCCAGCTGGATGCCGCTTACATAAGAGGAAGACACCTGGATAACGGTCGGCGGGCAGAGTGGAGATGTGAAAAAGTCCTTGATCTTTCTCAGGTCGGCCGCCATTCTCTTATTCGACGAAGGTTACCTTGTTCAACTCTCTGAGGCTCGTGACACCCCTGAAAACCTTTTCCATCCCGACTTCCCGGAGGAAGACTATCCCCTCTTCTTTGGCCTGTTTCTTCACTTCGGAGAGCGGCTTGCGGACTAGGACCATTTCCCGGATGACGTCGGAAAGCTCGAGCAGCTCGGCAATGGCCGTCCGGCCTTGGTAACCCGTTTGATTGCAGTCCGCACAACCCCGGGCCTCGTAAAAAACCTGTTCCCGGTATCTGTCCGGAGAGAGACCCGACTCGAGGAGCTGCTCGGGCCGGTATTTTACCGCCTGCTTGCACTTCGGACAGAGCACCCTCACCAGACGCTGAGCCAGGATGCAATTGAGGGCGGATATAAAGCTGTAGGGGTCGACCTGCATGTGCAGGAAGCGGCCGATGACGTCAAAGACGTTATTGGCATGGACGGTCGTGAACACAAGATGGCCGGTCAGAGCGGATTGGATGGCGATCTGGGCGGTCTCCGGGTCCCGGATCTCGCCGACCATGATCTTGTCGGGGTCGTGTCTGAGGATCGAGCGCAGACCGCGGGCAAAAGTGAGGCCTTTTTTCTCGTTGACCGGGATCTGCGTGATGCCGTCGATCTGGTACTCAACCGGGTCCTCGATGGTGATGATCTTATCTTCCGGCGCCTTGATCTCGGTCAGGGCGGCGTAAAGAGTGGTTGTCTTGCCGCTCCCCGTCGGGCCCGTGACCAGGATCATCCCGTAGGGCTGGGTGATGTAGCGGCGGAACTTCTTCAGCAGGCTGTCGGAGAAGCCGAGAAGCTCGAGTTTCAGCTCGGAGATGGCCTGGGTGATCATCTCCTTGTCCAGGATGCGGATGACGGCATCCTCCCCATATATACTGGGCATGATGGAGACGCGGAAATCGATGGTCTTATCCTTGATCTTGAGCCGGAACCGCCCGTCCTGGGGGACCCGGCGCTCGGCGATGTCCAGGTCGGACATGACCTTGACGCGGGAGATGATGGGCGACTGGAACTTCTTGTTAATCGGCTCCATGGCTTCGCCCAGGACTCCGTCGATGCGGTACTTGATCCGGACGCCGTCGTCGCGGGATTCGACGTGGATATCGCTGGCCCTCTTCTGCACCGCGGTGAAGATGATGGTATGGACCAGCTTGATGATCGACCCGTCCTGGTCGGCCAGTTTTTCCAGGGAGATGACCTCTTCCTCCTCACCGCTTTCCTTCTCCACGACCTGGACGATGAAGCCTTCGGTCGCATCCTTCAGGACCTGGAGGGCGGTCTCACTTTTCCGCAGGGCCTCCTGGATGGCCCGCTTGGAAGCGGCGTATACCTGGACCTTCTTCCCCAGGAAAGACTCGATCGCATCGATCGTTCCGATGTCCGAGGGGTCGGCGATGGCAATCTTGACGAAATGGCCCTTGTCCTCGAGGGGGATGAAGTTGGCCCGGTAGAGAAAATCCGGCGGGAACGACTGGACCAGCTCCCGGCGAACCGCATAGGTCGAAAGGTCGATGTAAGGAACGTGGTAGCGTTCGGCGATCTTCTGGGTTTCGGCTTCTTCGGAAACGCCGCTCTTCTTGGTTTCTTCTTTGTTCATCTTTATCTCGTGACTTGAATGATGTTGAAAATCGGAAGATACACGGACAGCAGCATCATGGCAACAAGGAGCCCCATAAAGATGATGATGACCGGCTCGATGAGGGAGACAAAGGTGTCAACCTTCGCCTGGATCCTCTGGTCATAGACGTCGGCCACTTCCCTCAGCATGCCGTGCAGGTTGGCGGAATTCTCCCCGATGCGGATCATATCCGTCGCCAGAGGGGTGAAAAACCCGGTCCTTCCGAGGGAGTCGGACAGGCTCCCGCCGTTCCGGATGTCTTCCTGGACATGGCGAGTCCGCTTCACAAGAAACTTGTTCGGGATGGCCTGGCAGGCAACCGGGAGCGCCGGAAGGAGAGTGATCCCGGCCTCAAGGAGAAGGCCGAGCGTCCGGCTGAAAAGCGAGATCGCTGTCTCCAGCCGAATACGACGGAAGTAGGGTATCTTGAGCTTGAGCTTCTCCAGGGTCAGCAGGACTTTTTCTCGCTTCTTGAGCCGGGCCAGAACCAGGGCCGATATGACCAGCGCGACGAGGACAAAGGGCGTGGCGGCGCGGAGGGCCGTGGCCAACGAAATGAGGACGCGGGTGATCCCGGGGAGCTGGGCCCCGAAGTCCGAGTAGAATCCGCTGAAGCGCGGCAGGATGAAATTGACCAGGATGCCCATGAGGACCAGGGCAAAGACAATAAGGACGGTGGGATAGACAAGAGCCGACTTGATCCTCGATTTTGTCTGGGTGATGACCTTGGCATAGTCGAGGTAGCGCCCAATGGTCCCGGGCAGGTTGCCGCTCTGCTCCCCGGCCATCAGGGCGGCGATGTAAACCTTGCTGGACTCTCTTTCATAGGGAGCAAAGGCTTCGGAAAGGGCCTTTCCGCTCCGGACCGCGGCCTCGATCTTGTTGAGGAGCTCCTTGAGATGGACGTTTTTGGTCCGGCTGGTGATGAGCTCCAGGCTCTTGACTATGGGATAGCCGGCCCGGAGGAGCGCCACCAGCTCCTGGTTGAACATGATAAAATCCTTGTCCTTGATCCTCTTTTCGAAGAGCAAGGAGGGGGCAGGGCTGTGTTTCCAGTCCTTATGGACAGAGAGAACACAATACCCCTTGCCCTCGAAGTGCTTCCGGCAATCTTCGGCCGAGGAGGCCAGGAATGACTGGGCGAGAAAGCGGCCGTCTTCCGTGGCTAAACGACACAGAAAATAGGGCATATCTCTATCTGAACAACTCCATCTGTCTCAAAAAGATACGTTCATCTTAGGGTATCCCTACCCGTTTGTCAATGAACTCCAGGCAGGCAAGCCGCCTTCTGGAAGCAAACCCCGCCCCCCCTTATTTAGTCTTGCCCGGCCGGCTAAAGTTGACAAAAAAAGAGGAAAGACTTATCTTAAAATCCATGAAAATTCGGCTGCTCAGAGGGGCCGGTCCGGTCATCTTCCTCTTCCTCCTGGGTGCGTCCCCTTTTCAGGAGACTAACCCGCCTCCCTCGCCGCCCACTTCCGAAACCCCTATCGCTCCCCAGGAGTACCCAGTCGAAAAGCCGAAGAGCGATTACATGAGCCAGATCCTCGGCAGAAACACCAAGCCTCTCGGCCTGAAGGAGGACCTGGCCTTGAGGAGGCTGTTGCGGCAGCCGGCCGTAAAATGGGCAATCCGGGCCGGTCAGAGGCATATACTCGACTGAGATGCGCTGTTCAAATTTTTTTAGGCATTTGATTCAATTTTTTGAATTCCCCGCCGATGAATAAACGAGTCATCATCGCTCTGTTTTTGATCGCCGTCCTGCTCGCCTGCGGGGGACTGAATATCTACCGGAAGCTCGTCTGGCGCGAGCCCACCGACGGAGTCATCTGGAAAGAAAAGTCCGGCCGGTTCGTCGCCGACCAGGTTGCGGCCAACAGCCCCGCCTACTTGGCCGGGGTCAAGAAAGGAGACATTCTTTTCTCCATCAACGACCTCCCTATCAATACCCGGATCGACATCGTCAAAGGCCTCTGGGTGGCGGCTGCGGCGGGGCAAAAGGTCAAATACCAGATTGGCCGGCCGGGGGAGATCCTCTCGCCGTCCTTTTTCCTCTCGCAGAAGAGGTCCAACCTTCTCTACTACTATATGGCTCTGATCGGACTGACCACGCTGGTTATCGCCGTCGTCGTCTTTTTCAACTCCCGCCGCACTTTCGCCATGCCCTACCTCTCCTTCTATCTGCTCTGCCTCACTTTTTATTCCTTTTATATCTTTTCTCCGACCGGGCAGCTCGATCTTCTTGACGGACTTTTCAACTGGCTCGACGAGGCAGCCTTCCTGTTCTTCCCCCCGCTTCTCGTCCATTTCTTCCTCATCTTTCCCCAGAGAAAAAAGATCCTGAAACAGAGACCGTCCTCGATCTACCTTCTCTACCTGCCTGGCCTGCTCCTTTTCCTGGCGAGCCTGGTCCTGTATTCGCCGCTTGCAACCGGCTGGGAGGACGGCGTCGTTATGTCCGTCTATGGGGCCTTGGAAAAGGCGGAGATCCTCCAGTTCGCCCTGTATTCGGTCATCGCGCTGCTGAGCATCTTTCACAGCCTGCGCCACCCGCCCAGCCTGCTCGTGAGACGGCAGCTGCGCTGGATACTCTCGGGATTAGGGATCGGGGTACTTCCGTTCGTCGTCTTTTACGCCATCCCCTACAGCCTGGACCAGAGCCCTTCTCAGTACGCCGAGCTGACCATCCTCCTCCAGGCCCTCATTCCGCTGACTTTCGCCTACTCTGTGTCGCGCTACAGGCTGATGGATTTCGAGGTGCTGCTCAAGAAAGCCGCGACCCTGATCTTTTCCTATTTCGTCCTGGCCTGCTTGTACCTCGTCCTCAGCTCCCGGACCCAGGCCTTTTCCGAGTACAGGCTGAACGTTCTCATCCTGGGGATACTGGCGATGATCCTGGGGGCTACGGTCTTCACGCCCCTGAAGAAGTTGATCAGCTCGCTCTTCGACCGGTTTTTTTACAGGCGCTCCTATAAGTACCGGCAGACCCTCCTCATCATCAGCAAAGAGCTCAGCCGGGAGAGGAGCCTGCAGAAGCTCTCCCAGTCGCTCCTGGACCTCATCAGCCAAGCCCTGTCCTTGAAATGCCTGGCCCTCCTGCTTCCGGATAAGGCCGGCAGCCGGACCTTCGTCCTGATGAGCGCCAAGGGGGATTTCGAGCCCACGCCCCGGGCCATCACGTTCGAGCCGAAGCTCTACGGGTTTCTCAGAGACAAGGAATATGTCGCCCTCGACACGCTGGCCGAGAGGAGGGAGCTCTACAAAGGCAGCGAGGAGCTGGTATCGCTGGGGTTCGTGCATTTCCTTCCGCTCAGGGTTGAAACGAACCTCATCGGCTGTCTGGGCATGGGGAAAAAACTCGACAACTCGTTCCTCAGCAGCGAGGACTGGGACCTCCTGACGACCATCTCTTCTCCGGTCGCCCTGGCCATCGAGAATGCCTCGCTCTACCAGCAGGCGAGCATTCGCGCCCTCGAACTTGAGAGACTCAAGGATTACAGCGAAAACATCATCGAAAGCCTGACCGTGGGTGTCGCCGTCCTCGATCAAAAGGGAGAGATCATCGGCTGGAACCGGGTGCTGGAGGGCACCTTCTCCCTGGCCAAAGGGCAGGTTATCGGCCAGAAGCTCGAGCAGGTCCTGGGTCCCCAGAATTTCCTGTCTCTCTTTCCCAGCGACACTCAGCAGGATTTCCGCCTTCTGAGCGAGATCACCCTGGAGCTGGCGGAGGGAGACAAGAGGATTTTCGACATCGCCAAGACGCCTCTTTTCGACAACCGGATGGTTCCCTACGGGACGATCATCGTCTTCGAGGACATAACGGAGAAGATCCGCCTTCAACAACAGCTGGTGACCTCGGAAAAACTGGCCTCGATCGGTCTCCTCTCGGCCGGTGTCGCCCACGAGATCAACACGCCGCTGACGGGAATCTCGAGCTACGTCCAGCTGCTCCAAAAAAAGCTCACCGACTCTCACTACGCCCGGATCCTGGAGAAGATCGAGGCCCAGACCGACCGCGTCTCCCGGATCATCAAGAACCTGCTCAATTTCGCCCGCAACCCCGCGGAATCGGCCTTCCACAAGGTGTCGATCCCTGACAGCCTGAAGGAGATCATCTCTCTCATCGAGTACAAGCTCAAGGCGATGAGCATCAAGCTGGAGATGAACCTGGCCCCGGTTAAGCTCATCTGGGCGCAGGGCGAGCGCCTGCAGCAGGTTTTCATCAACATCATCCTCAACGCCATAGACGCGATGCCCAAAGGGGGCACTCTTCGCATTCAGGCCGACCAGGAAGGACAAGAAGTGGTCATCAAGATAACCGACACAGGGACGGGAATCGAGCCCCAGCACCTGCTCCACATCTTCGACCCCTTCTTCACGACCAAAGGAATCGGCAAGGGCACGGGCCTGGGCCTGTCCATGTCCTACGCCATCATCAAAGAGCACGAGGGGCATATCTCCGTCAAAAGTGAGGTGGGCAAGGGGACCTGCTTCACCATCACAATCCCGGCCGACCTGGACCTGAAAAAACTGAGCCAAAAGCCCTCATTTATGCGGACGTGACCATGACCGAAAACAAAGGAACCATCCACGTCATCGACGACGAGCCGATCATCCACGAAGTCCTCAGCCAGCTCTTGACCTCGGAGGGGTACGATGTTGAGCTTTCCTCTTCTGGAGAGGAAGCCCTGGAGAAACACTCCTCCCAATTTTTCGATGTCACCCTCCTCGACTTGCTGATGCCCGGCCTGGACGGCATCGAGGTCCTCAAGGGCATCAAGAAGGTCGATCCGCAGGCCATCGTCGTCATCATCACGGCCTACGCCTCGGTGGAGTCGGCCATCTCGGCAATGAAGATGGGGGCCTACGATTACATCCAAAAGCCGTTCAAACACGAAGAGCTCCTCATCATCATCGCGCGGGCTCTGGAGCATAAGAGCCTTCGGGATGAGAACATCCGCCTCAAGGACGAGCTCAGCCGAAGGTACGGGTTTGACAAGCTCATCGGCCAGAGCCAGCCGATTCAGAAGATCTTCGACCTGATCCGGGCGACGGCCCCGACCCGCTCCACGATCCTGATCCAGGGCGAGAGCGGCACGGGCAAGGAGCTGGTCGCCCGGGCCATCCACCAGAACAGCGAGCGCCGCCATTTTCCATTCGTCGTCGTCAACAGCGGGAGCCTGCCTCCCGACCTTCTGGAGAGCCACTTGTTTGGCCATGTCAAGGGCGCTTTCACCGGGGCGGTGAGCCAGAAGAGCGGGCTGTTCGAGACGGCCGACCGGGGGAGCATTTTCTTTGACGAGATCTCCTCCGTCGGACTGGAGACCCAGGCCAAACTGCTCAGAGTCATGCAAGACAAGGAATTCATGAGGCTCGGCGGGACAAAGACGATCCGCGTGGACGCCCGGATCATAGCCGCCACCAATGCCGACCTGGAAGAACTCATCGGGAGAAAGGCCTTCCGCCAAGACCTTTTCTATCGGCTCAACGTCATCAAGATCGAACTCCCTCCGCTGCGGGAGAGAAAGGACGATCTCCCTCTCCTGGTCAATCATTTCATCGACATCTACAGCCGCGAGAACAAGAAGGAGATCGAAGGCATCAGCGACGATGTCCTGGAGATCCTGGAAGGTTATGACTGGCCGGGAAACGTCCGCGAGCTTGAAAACCTTATCGAACGGGCGATCGTCCTGTCCAAATCCAAGCTCATCACCCGCAACACGCTGCCGCCGTTCCTGCTCAACCGCCGGCCGGAAAGCGGGGACATCCCGGCTGCCGAGGCCGGGGAGCAGGGTTTCAAGGAGCAGATCCAAGACTACCAGAAAAAAGTCATCCTCAACGCCCTGCGCCGGGCCAAGGGCGTCCAGAAAAAAGCGGCGCGGTCTTTGGGGCTGAAGCCGACGACTCTCAACGAGATGATCAAAAGGCTGAAGATCGACGTGGAGAGCCTGTTCTGAGCGGCTAATCCTTCTGAACCCGGATCTTTCCGGGGACGGCTTTGTCAGGGTTGAACTCGAGCTTGCGGGCAGAACCCGGCAGGGTCAATTCAAATTCCTCGTTCTTCTTTTCGACGATGATCTTCTCACGCCGGCGGACGCCGCTCTCATCCTCCCAGGCCAACCAAAGAGGATAAAAGAAACCCTCATTGAGCTGGCTCACCCGGATGGTCAGCAGAACCCCGGCCTCCTTTTTTTCGACCCTGTAGCGCACCTGGACGTCGGGGAGCAGGTGGGAATCGAACCAGAGGCGGAAAAAGCCGTGCAGGTCCCGGCCCGAGACCTTCTCCATCACCCTCCGGAACTGACCGGTGGCCGCGGCCGTATACTTGTGCGCGTCGAAGAACTCCTTCAGCCCGGAAAAGAAAACCTCGTCGCCCAAGAGGTCGTGGAGCATCTCCAAGACGAGAGTGCTCTTGTCGTAGACAATCGCCTGGTAGGCTTCATAATCAGTGAAGCTGAGGCGGGAGCCCATGGTGATAGGCCCCCAGCGGGACTTCTTCTCGGTCCATTGGGAAAACCTCTTGAGGATTTCGGCTCCGGCCTCATCCCCGTATTTCGACCTGAGGTAGAGGACCGACGCATACTGGGACAGCCCCTCACTCAACCATTGGTCCTTGTATCTGGCCCAACTGACGCCTTGTCCCCACCACTGGTGGGCGATTTCATGGGCTAGGAAATACTCCTTCCACGAGGACGAAAGGTCCACCGGGCCGCTCGGGCCGCTGACAAGCCTTTCCGGGAAGCCCGGAGCCGGATTGGCAATGCGGGGGATTTCGTTCAGGATGATAAAAGAAGCCGGGCTGTGGCCGCCCGTCGTGCTCCAGAGCCTCTGGACAACGCGCAGGTTCTCAAAGGGGAATGAACCGAACCTGGATTCGTAGAACTCCACAATCCGGCCGGCTTCCGCCAGGAGGTTTTTTGTGATCAAGCGGACTCCGGAGGAGGCGTACGAAGCGAGCGGCAGAGAGGTTGAGTCTTCCTGCACCAAGTCGAGCTTCCCGACAAAGAAGGAGAGATATTTCACGGGACGGTTTGTCTCGTAAACCGAGCAGGTGCTCCCGGCCTTGTCGATCTCCGTCACCCTCGGGACACCGTTCAGGACGCTCCGCTCGACAAGCACTCCGTTGGAGATCACAGAATAGGCGGGGGGGACGATGATCTTGAGACGGGCGGTGAAAAAGTCATCGGACATTGGGTGGGGATACCATTGGGCCGACTGACTGAAGAGAAAAGTATCAAACCGGACAGGAATCCCGCTGGGCTCGAATTCGTAGCGCTGCCCCGCAGCCGCATCCGTCAGCTGGGCGGGCGGCTCCAGCCGGCCACGATAGAAAACCTCGAAGTCCGTCCTGACGTTCTTATCAATGGGCTCCAAAAAGTAGACATAGAGGATCCGCCCCACCGGATCCTGCGTGAAAAGGAGCTCCCTCCGTTCGCTGTCATAGATGCGCAGGATCTCGAACCCCGGGTAAAGCCTGAACTTGGCGGCATCGAGGCCGTCGATATTGCTGAGAAGCCCGAGCTTTGCCCTGGCCGATAAATAGAAGCTCTGGGGCTGGAAATCCAGCTCGATCTCATAGTCCTGGACGTCATACCTGGGGCTGAAGCTGATGACCAGGCGCCCTCCCGGCTGCTCGGGCCCGGGGGAATAGAGGTTGACAAACCGTTCCCGGACAGTGTCGTAAAGAGTGACCTCTTCTTCGGCGAGAGGAGAAAAGAGGTAGGCCAACTCCCCCGTCTTTCTCCCCCGGAACTGGACGACGGCCTCATCTCTTTGGGGAAGGAAAGAAAGAGGATCTTCGCTGAGGGGACTTTGGACCATGAAATAGCGCGACCGGCCTTGGGCATATATCGCCTCGGCCTTTTTCCTGGTTTTCTCATCGACTTCCGAACCCGAAACCTGGACAGCGCCCGAGACCTTGACCATCTGCTTGAAAAAAGCATCGGAGAAACGGAGGAAGGCATGATCGACCCGGTCTTCCAACACCTTATTCTTATAGAGCAGGGTGAGCTGGTGCTTTTCGCGAGCATTGGAAGGGGAAAAGACCAAGCGGCCTTCGCCAACCACCAGGAGAGCCGTCTCCAGGTTGGGGATGTTGTCATAGAAAACGAGGGCGTCGCGGAAGGTCAGGTTGAAGTCGACGTGTTTGATCTCGACGCTTGCCGCCCTCTCGATCCGTTCAGCCGGCAGCTGGATCTTGTAAAGCTGGCTGAGGTTCCCCCGCGTTTTTTTTTCTTTGATCTGCCAGCGGCCCCCGATTTCCTCCAGCATCAGCTGCCAGGTCTCGACCAGGGCGGCATATGGGTTTTGACAGATGACCTGGAGGAAAACAACCGGCCTGGCCGGGTTGAAGTTCGCTTTGTTGGCCCACTTCAAGGCCAAGGAATCCATCTCCAGCTTGTCAAGGTACCGGGCGAGCTCTTCTCTTTGTTGCTCCCTCAACTCAGGAGCGTAGGCCTCGAGATAGGATTCCGGCTGACGGGAGACGAAGTCCTGTTGAAGCTTGAGGATGAACTCCGGAATGCCCTGGTCCGCGAACGCGGG
>Ga0154897_1043_pt2 | contig 10531 bp, 9 predicted proteins | sample Rifle2008BG19ft_FD_105869 | JGI IMG/M metagenome (GOLD analysis project Ga0154897, IMG submission 105869) | Candidatus Aminicenantes bacterium RBG_19FT_COMBO_59_29
ATCGACCTGGCTTATGCCGACCGCGACGCTCTGGACGAAGTGCTGCAAGAGCTGGGGTTCGTGAAGAAGGGCCGATATTGGGTCCATGCCGGGCTGGACATCGCGGTCGAGGCTCCCGCTTCCGGTCTCGCCGGCGAAAAGGCTCCATACGAAACGGTCGAGCTCGAGGGAGGTCTGTCCTGTTTCGTCATCGGCCTCGAAGACTTGATCATCGACCGGATGAACGCCTGCAAACACTGGGTGTCCGAGGCCGACTGCGAGATGACGGAGCTTCTGATAGCCCGTTACGGTAAGGAGATCGATTGGGCCTATATCGAGAAGAAGGCGGCTCTGCCGGAAAACGACACCCTGGCCGAACTGCGGGCCCTCAAAAGTAAGGGGGCCTCATGAGCTCGACGAACCGGACGCGGCAAAGGGCGTCCTCTGTCGAGATGCTGCTCCTCCGTGACCGTCTGGGGCTCCGGAGATATCGGAAAACGGCCGCGCGGGACCCGGAGAAAAGAAAACTCCTCCTGGAGCTGGCCCTCAAGAAGATCGCCAAGGCCGAGGTCGCCGATTTCATTCCCGTTGGATTCCGGAAGCGCCGGGTTCGATTCCCAGCGGGATAACGGGCGGCCCGGGCCGGGAATCCGTCCGTACACTCCGCTCAAATCGGGGACACGTACCAATTTCAAGAGAAATTGATTACATGTCCCCAGTACCATCGGCACGAACGGGCTTAACATCCGTGTTCGGAACGGGAACGGGTGTAGCCCCGCCGTTAGAGTCACCGGGATTTATTGCTGCCCCATATAGCCTGACTCAGCGCCTACTATCAACGAAGTGATGGATTTTGCTGCGGAAAAAGATGTAACAATGGAATCGCGCGGCGCATTTTTAATCGTGCGATATGGAAACAGCAGATAATCATCGACCCCTGACGATTTCCAGGCCACCCAGCGGCCCGTAAATGTATCCGTGCGGGAAGCCACGATAAAGTAACACGACTCCTTCCTCGGCAACATTCGCGGCGAGGAGCGCTTCAAGAAGCTCATGGGGCGCGTGAAATGCGAATGGGAGCATTTCGAGGAGTAAGGGCAACTTCAGTGATTTTGGATTTCCTGTGACACCCTGATCCAGGGAACCGCCTGTATCCCCTGCTGCGTGAACTTGTCCTTGCCGCCATAAACCAGGAAGGCCGGGCCCTCTGTGTCCCCCGAAATCTTTCTCCATTTGTGGAGGCCTTTGAAAAAATCCGGATTCAGCGTCTCCCCCGATTTGAGCTCGATGGGTACGAGATTTGTCCCTTGGTCGAGCAGGACATCGATTTCATCCCCGAGGTTATTCCTCCAATAATAAAGGTTGGAGGACAGCCCCCGATGGAAACGATCCTTCAACAACTCACTGATCATCAGGCACTCAAAGAGCCCTCCTCTTTGAGGATGAATGGCCAGATGGTCATGATTTTGAATGTTGAGAAGCCAAGCCGCCAGGCCAGGATCGTAGAAGTAGAGCTTTGGCGACTTGACCAGACGCTTGCCGAAATTCCGGAAATGAGGCCTCATGAGAAAGACGATATAACTCGCTTCAAGGACGGAAAGCCAGCTCTGGGCGGTGTTGTGCGTAATTCCGCAGTCGGCGGCCATCGAAGAGAGATTCAGGAGTTGTCCCACCCGGGCGGCGCACATTCTCAGGAATTTTTGAAAAGTGCTTAGGTTCCTGACGTTGAGGATGTTCCTGACGTCCCGCTCGAGATAGGTCATCACGTAGTTGCCGTGCCAGGCCGCCGGCGCAACTTGTCTGTCATACAAAGCCGGGTAAAGACCCTGGAAGAGGAGGGCCGGAAGGCCGGGGATCGGGACTTTGGCCGCCTGAAGCTCTGCGACTGAAAAAGGCAGAAGCTCGAGAAGCCCAGCCCTGCCGGCTAGGGATTGCCGAATGCCCGAGAGAAGGCCAAAATGCTGAGAGCCCGTCAGAATGAAAAAGCCCGGCTTTTTTTCCCGGTCCGCCAGGGTTTGGAGATAGGAAAAGAGGGCGGGGAATCTCTGCGCCTCGTCGATAACCGCGCCGTCGGGAAAGCTCTCCAAGAATCCCCGCGGGTCCGAGGATACCAGCTCAAGCTTGTCCGGTTCCTCAAGGGACACATATGTCTTATGGGAGAAGACGGCTTGGACGAGCGTTGTTTTCCCCGATTGGCGAGGACCGGTAACGGCCACCACGGGAAACCCTTTGGCGAGATCCAAGAGTGCCGAAGCGGCGAGCCGGGGTATCATAAGATAATGCTAGGGCATAGCTTACAATTTGTCAATACAAGTATAATTTTGTATGGGCAGCTACGCCGCCCGTGTTTGACTTCCTGCCTGTCGCTTGTTATTCTTAGGCAACCAAAGAATAGGGGGCCAGCGATGGCCAACAAGTGCCCGACCTGTCATTCTAAGAATCCCGAGACTGTGAAATTCTGCGGGGAGTGCGGCACCCCGCTCCCGCCCGCCAAAGGCCATCCTCCGGTCGTAACGGAGACCCTCCGAACACCCGTCAAGGAGCTGACCCGAGGCACTCTGTTCGCCCGCCGGTTCGAGGTCATCGAAGAGCTGGGCCGCGGCGGCATGGGAAAGGTCTACAGGGTCTTCGACAAAAAGGTCGATGAAGAGGTCGCCCTGAAGCTCATCAAGCCGGAGATAGCCGCCGAGCGGGAGGTCATCGACCGTTTCCGGAGCGAGCTGAAGATGTCGCGGAAGATCTCGCACCGGAACGTCAGCCGGATGTACGACCTCGGCGACGAGGAGGGGACCTATTTCATAACCATGGAATATGTCCCGGGCGAGGATCTGAAGAGCTTCATCCACAGGGCCAAGCAGCTCAGCACGGGAACCGCGATTTCAATTGCCAAGCAGGTAGCGGAGGGATTAATGGAGGCCCATAGGCTTGGGGTCGTCCATCGGGACCTGAAGCCTTCCAATATCATGATCGACAAGGAGGGCAACGCCAGGATCATGGACTTCGGGATCGCCCGGTCGGTCCGGGAGAAAGGGATCACCGGTCCGAGCGTGATCATCGGGACGCCCGAGTACATGAGTCCGGAGCAGGCCGAGGCCAAGGACGTCGATCATCGTTCCGACATCTACTCGCTGGGGGTCATCCTTTACGAGATGGCGACGAGCCATGTGCCGTTCGAAGGAGAGACGGCCCTCAGCATTGCCATGAAGCACAAGGGAGAGGCGCCGAAAGACCCTAAACAGCTCAATCCCGGCATTCCCGACGACTTAAGCGTTATCATCCTCAAGTGCCTGGAAAAAGATAAGACTAAAAGATATCAGACGGCGACCGACGTCCACTCCGAGCTGGAGCGGATCGAAAAAGGCCTTCCCACGACCGGGCGCGCCCTTCCGAAAATTAAATCCGCGACGTCCAAGGAGATCACGGTCTCGGTGAAATTCCGCCGTTGGCTCGTCCCCGTTCTGGCCGGCCTGGGGATTGCGGTCGCGGCGTTCATTCTTTGGCGGCCTTTTCTCCATAAGCCGCCGGACAAGTTCTCGATCGCCGTTCTCCCCTTCGCGGACGAGCCGTCTCAGGACAGCCGGCTCGAGCTCGGCGACGGCATGGCCGAGGAGATCACCGGCCGGCTCAGAAGCTTAGAAAAATTCCCCGTCAAGTCGAACTCCGCCGTGATCCGGTTCAAAGGCACGGCGAAAAGCTTGAAGTCGATCGGCGAGGAGCTCGGTGTCGATTACCTCATCACGGGAAAGATCCGGGCAGCCAAGGAGGAGATCGAAGTTTATGTGGAATTGACGGAGGCCAAAAGCGAGAACCAGGTCTGGGATGAACATTATCCGGACCGGCTGTCCAATATCATGGGCATACAGGGCCGAATCGCCGAGAGGATCGCCTCTTCGCTTTTAAAAGCCTTGACTTCCGGAGACCAGGAAATACTCCGGAAACAACCGACGGAGAGCGCGGACGCCTACAGGCTTTACGTCGAGGGCCGTCAAGCCTGGAACAGGCGGAACGAAGCCGGCTATCGCCGAGCCGAGGAGTATTTCCAGCAGGCCATCGCCGCCGATCCCAAGTACGCCAAGCCCCATGCGGGCCTCGCCGACGTCTATTCCATGTTGGGGAAAAACAAAGAAGCCAGGGATGCCGTCCGGACGGCGCTCGGTCTCGATCCGCGACTAGCCGAGGCCCACGCCTCGCTAGGATTCATCAACCTGGACCTCGAGTTCAACATTAAAAGCGCCGAAGGCGAATTCAAGCGGGCGCTCGAGCTGGATCCGGAATACCCGGTCGCCCATTACTGGTACGGCCGTCTGATGATGATGCGCGGCCGTTTTGATGAAGCGATCGTTCACATCAAACGATCCTTAGAACTGGATCCGACCGTGCCGATGACCTATGAAAACCTTGCGGCTGCCTATTATTTTTCCAGCCGATATGATGCGGCGATCGTCGAGAGCAAGAAAGCGATTGAAATGGATCCGACGCAGCCAAGCCACAAGGTAATACTCTACGCGACATATTTTCTTACCTCGAGATATCGGGACCTATTCGATGCGCTGAGAATCTATGGAGAAAGCGAATCGCTCAGAGGACAGTTCTGGGCCAATATGGTTTATCTGCGAATGGGAGAAAAAGAAAGAGCGCGTGAATTCATCGTCAGGAACGAACTAGCCCTTGGTGCTGTTCTCCCTACGCTCGTAAGCTGCTTCTATGGCACTTTGGGAGACCTCGACAAGGGGATGCTTTGGGCTGAGAAGGCCGTCGAGGCTCGCGACTTCTATGCGCTTTATTTCTATAGTAATCCTATGATGAAACCTTTCCATTCGGATCCTCGCATGATAGCGTTGTGGAAAAGGCTCGGCCTGGTGGATTGAAGATGATCGGCAAAGCAATTTCCCATTATAAGATCCTCGAAAAACTCGGGGAAGGCGGAATGGGCGTGGTTTACGAGGCCGAGGATACCAAGCTCAGACGGACCGTCGCCCTGAAGTTCCTGCCGCCCGGGCTAACCAGGGACCCGCAGGCCAGAGCGCGTTTTGTCCAGGAAGCCCAGGCCGCCGCTGCCCTGGACCACCCGAATATCTGTTCCGTTTTTGAGATCGGCGAGGCCGAAGGCGCGACCTATATCGTCATGCCCTGCATCAAAGGGCGGAGCCTGAAACAAAGGATCGCAGCCGGGCCCTTATCCTTGGAGGAGGCCCTGGATATCGCCGGCCATGTGGCCGAGGGCCTCAAAGAGGCCCACGAGAGAGGCATCCTTCACCGGGACATCAAGCCGGCGAACATCATGCTGACCGAGAAGGGCCGGGCTATGATCATGGACTTCGGCCTGGCCAAATTGACCGGGTCGGCCGACATGACCAGGACCCTGGCGGTCATGGGGACCGTCGCCTACATGTCGCCCGAGCAGGCCAGAGGCGAGGCCGTCGACCAGCGCACGGACATCTGGTCGTTCGGGGCGACGCTTTATGAGATACTGACCGGCGAGATGCCGTTCGGCCGGAAAAGCGATCAGGCCCTGGTCTATTCGATATTGCACGAGACCCCCGAGGCTCTGACCCGCCTGCGCTCGGAGATCCCCCTTCAGCTCGAACGGATCGTGCAGAAAGCCCTCGAGAAGGACAAATCCCGCCGCTACCAGAACATGGCCGAGATCCTCGATGACCTCAAAGCCGTCCGCGCTTCGGGCCTGAGCGCCTCCCAGCCCGAGAAATCGATCATCGTCCTGCCCTTCGAGAACATCAGCGCGGACCCGAAACAGGATTACTTCTGCGACGGCATGACCGAGGAACTCATCTCGGATCTGTCCAAGATCCATGCCCTCCGGGTGATCTCCCGCACCTCTTCCATGATGTTCAAAGGAACAAAGAAGGACCTTCCCACCATCGCCCGGGAGGTCCATGTCCGATACGTTTTGGAGGGAAGCGTCCGGAAGGCGGGCAACAACCTGCGTATCACGGCCCAGCTCATCGATGCCTCAACCGACGCCCATCTCTGGGCCGAGAAATACGGCGGCACATTGGACGACATCTTCGACATCCAGGAAAAAGTCTCCCGTTCCATCGCCGACGCCTTGAGGCTGAAGCTAACCCCGGAGGAAACAGAGCGCTTGATTGAACGCCCGATCCCGAGCCCCCTGGCCTATGAATTCTATCTCAAGGCCAGGGGGGAGATCCTGAAGTGGACCGAGGCGGGGCTGGAGAACGCCCTGAGATACCTTCAGAGCGGCCTCGAGATCGTCGGCGACAACGCGCTTCTCTATGCGGGCATGGCCTATGTCCATTTCCAGTACGTCAATCTCGGCCTCAAGGAGAAGGAATACGGCCGGAAGCAGGCCGATGACTTCGTCCGGAAGGCCTTCGCCTTGGACCCGGACAGCTCCGAGGCCAGTTTTGTCCGGGCTAACCTCATCGGGTGGAGCCGGCCGCAAGAGGGGATCCGTTGCTTCAAGCGCGTCCTGGACAAGAACCCCAATGATTTCGATGCTCTCTTCTATTTCAGCTGCGTCCTCGGAACGCTCGGCCGAAAGAGCGATGTCGTTCCTCTCGAGGAAAAGACCATCAAGATCGACCCTCTCAATCCCCTGGCCCATGTTCATTCCGGGTTCAACAGGATGTGGGATGGAGAATATGCGCTGGCTCTCGAAAGGCTGGGCAAACTCCATCGATCGTTCCCGGGGGACGTGATGACGAAATGGAGCTATGGCCTGAGCCTGGCTTACATGGATAGAAAAGAGGAGGCTGGGCTCCTCTTCGACGAAGTCGCGCGGGAACAGCCGGGGACCCTCTTCGCCTGCCTGGGCGTGGCCTTCAAATATGCTCTGGAGGGAATGAGGTCCGAAACGCTGGCCATGCTCGACTCGAATCCCCATATCCAGAAACCGTGGGATTTTCAGACGGCCTACTGGAAGGCCGAGTGTCTTGCCTTGATCGGCGAAAAGGAGCTGGCGCTCGACTGCCTGGAGCTGGACGTGAACCTCGGCATGAGCAATTACCCCCTCATGAGCGAGCTCGACCCCTTCCTGGCCGGGATCCGCGGCGAGGAACGGTTCCAGAAGCTCATGGAGCGGGTCAAATACGAGTGGGAGCATCTTGAGGTGTGAGGATGGGGGGCAGAGGCCGGCTGTAATAAAAACCAATCGTCCCAAGCGGACCACAAAAAATTTGATCAGCGCCCGGGAATGGGGTGGCGGCAATTGGCAGAAAAGGGACGTTTCCTGGATGCGGCCAAGCTGATCGATGCGTACATCAAGGAACATGAAGACCTTGATGAATTGCAGCGAGTGAATCTCCATTTTCATGCCGGGCAGATGTATGCTTTCGCCGGAGACGCCAAGACCGCCGTCGAACGTTTCGGCAGGTCGACCTACGTTGAAGAACCCCCCGAGCTTTCTCTTCGCTGGAACGCCTATGTCCAGGCCACGATAGCGTTCCTCGACAAGGACCTGAAACGCCTCAAGGAGTGCCGCGAGGAGATCACCGAGGGACCGACTTTCCAGGGAAAAAAGGCGAACCTGGAAGTCGTGGACCGGTTGATCGAACACTTCGATGAACCGTATGGCCCACGCGAAGGGGACCGCCCGCTCTTCAAATTGACTTTAATTTTTTACAGTGTTAAAGGTTAAACTACAGACAGCTTAATCGGAGGGGCAAAATGAAAAATCACCTTTATGTTGTTCTTGTGGCCTTTTTACTCAGTCTCCCCGTTGCCTGCCGGGAGAAGGCGGCGGAGGCGGATCTGGCGAAGCCCACGGCTCAAGCGAAAGTTGATGAGCAGGCCATGACAACCATCCGCATGGAGGAGATGAACTGGCCTGACATCAAGCGGGCGATCGAGTCGGGGTTCACGACCGCCGTCTTCGCCGTCGGCTCGACCGAGCAGCACGGCCCGCATCTGCCGACGATGACCGACGCGCGGATCGGTGAAGACTTGGCGGAGCGCGTCGCCCGCAAGCTCGGCCGGGCGCTTCAGGCGCGCACGATCGACGTCGGCCTGTCGGATCACCACCTCGCCTTCGCAGGCACGATCTCCCTCAAGGCCGAGACGCTATTGCTGATTCTCCGCGACTATGTGGACAGCCTCGTGCGCCACGGCTTCACGCGCATCGTCGTCATCCCGATCCACGGCGGCAACTTCGCGACGGTGAAGCAAGCTATCGAAGAAGCGCGCAAGGTCCATCCGGGGACCGATGTCACGGGCTTCACGGATATGTCCGGGCTGATGGATCTCCTCAGCCGGACGTCGGCCGATTACGGCATCTCCGTGGAAGTAGCCGGGTCGCACGCCGGCGAGTCTGAGACCTCGATGATGATGGCCCTGGAGGGCGGGCTGGTCGCCGTCGACCGCTTCGCGCCCGGCTACCTCGGTCCGTTCGGCGAGGCCGAGATGAAGCTGATGATGGAGAAGGGCATGTCCGCCATCACCGCCAACGGCATCCTGGGCGACCCCCGGACGGCATCCGCCGAGAAAGGCGAAATCTATCTCGAGCGGCTTGCTGATTTCGTGGTCTCCAAGATCGGCGCAAAGACAGCCCGTTGACCTCTTGTTTCATCGCCACGGATTTATGGAAGTGGACAACAATCCAGCCTATCCAATAGAGCCTTAGATGTAAACCATGTCTGTCAGTTTTAGATCGAATTGACTTTGCTTTTTTATCCTGTTAAAGATGGAAGCACAGACAGCTTAGGATTGATGCAACAGCTCGGCATGGAGCTGAAGCCGATAGAGGCGAAGAAGAAGTAACATCAGGTTTAACCTGAAGATGACAGGCATGTCCTTGCCAAAGTCGAGGATGTCGGGAAGTGGCTGGAAGGATTGTATTTTCTACAAACCACTAAAAGGAGGTTTAAGAAATGGATATGACCCGGGTTCGCCGAGCCATTGAAGACGGTAACGCCAAGTTTGGAGAGGCCGTTCGGAAGGGAGATGGAGCGGCAATAGCCGCGCTCTACACAGAAGATGCGACTCTGCTGCCTCCCGATAGCGACATGCTCAAGGGCAGGGCCGGAATCGAGTCTTTTTGGAAGGGCGGCCTGCAAATGGGGATAAAGGAAGCCGTTTTGACTACGGTGGACGTATCCGGCGCCGGTGACCTGGCGTATGAGATTGGCAGATTTGCTCTAAAGATCCAGCCGGAAGGGAACGAGGTTATTGAACAAAAGGGCAAATACGTTGTCGTTTGGAAAAAGGCTCCTGAAGGGGTCTGGAAGCTGCAAGTGGATATCTGGAATAGCGGCCCGGCGGTGACGAAGGGAAGTTAACATCCTTCGGTTGGCAATAGCCGTGTCGGTTCGCGCCCGGCCTTCGTGCAATTTCACCAAAACCCCTCCAATCTGTTCAGAATCAGTGAATTAAATGAAGTGCCCTAGTCCTTGCTCGAACAGGCAACACATGGATTAGGAATCCAGAGGACTAGTGTTTCAAATGACTGATAATAAAGGTAATTAGAAGGGTCGCAAGTCTGAATGTGCACGGATTGTGCTCACCTGCAGAACTCCCCGAGACCTGAAGATATGATCCGGGGAAGACGTGGCATGCCGGAGAGGATTCGAACCTCCGGCCTTTGGATCCGGAGGGCGAATATCTGCCTCTTAATGTGGCAGACAACAAATTATTAAGCGATACTGGCCGGCTGACTGGAGGGGATACAAGCGATTCTAGGTCTGTGCTTCAAGAATGCCTTTCAAGTTGCCAAGAGCCTTCTTTAACGCCTTGTGCATCGAGCTTACCAGTATCGGTGAGAACAACGCCATGAGCCCCCCCACTTTTAAATCGTAACCGATGGTAAGCTTTGTGCCTTCGCCGATGGGATCATAAGTGTTGTGCTGTTCATTCGTAATGGGCCTTGAGGTAATTTTTTTGCCAAACTTGCTATGGGGCTCGTATTCCGTGGCTATTGCCGTCCATTTCATACTGAGGCCCATCATGCGAATGGTCCCTTTGAACGTCGTGCCGACACGGACGGATCCTTGGGACGTCTGTTCTGCTTCTGGAATGGTCGCCTGCCACTGAGGCCAACTTTTCGCGTCCGTCGTGTAGGCAAACACCTTGTCGACAGGACGCTTGATCTCAACGCTCCCTTCAATTCTTGCCATCTGAATACCTCCTTCATTTCGATAGTGTCTGCTCCTCCGGTATCTTTTTTGCGGGTTGGAACAGCTTTTCCAGCGCAGTCCGGGCGTTCGAATTTTTCGGGTTGAGCTCGAGGGATTTCTTATAGCTCCGGATGGCCTCGTCCGTCCGCCCCGCTCGGTGCAGGCCCAGCCCAGGGCGTCGTAGGCTTTCCAAGAACCGGGATAAAGGGAGGCGTTGAGCTCGAAGACCCCGACCGCCTCCTCCTCGCGTCCCCACCATAAGAAAAAGTGGAGGCCCAGCCAGTTCAGAACAGATTCGTCGATGGGTTTGAGGCCGAGGTGATTCGACGGATAGGAAATTCCTTTTATCGCCCGGCTTGAAATCGCCGGCTTCGCGCTCAAGATCAACCCGTCCCCTCACAAAATAAGGATATTCCGGCCGCGGGCTTGTGTCAATGACCCAAATGACGACGGACTGGAGCCTT
>Ga0154897_1040_pt1 | contig 9687 bp, 8 predicted proteins | sample Rifle2008BG19ft_FD_105869 | JGI IMG/M metagenome (GOLD analysis project Ga0154897, IMG submission 105869) | Candidatus Aminicenantes bacterium RBG_19FT_COMBO_59_29
GAGCGATCTCGAGAAGAGGGACGAGCACAAAATTTCGTTCGGCCATCCGGGGATGGGGAATGGTCAGTTGCTTCGTTGTGACAACCCGGTCCTCCGCGAGGAGGATGTCGACGTCGATAACCCTCGGCCGATTTTTCGGGGCGGGCCGGCGTCCGAGCTCGCTTTCCACCTTCTTGATCAGGGCAAGAAGCTCGGCGGGCTCCATACCCGCGCTGACCTCGACGACTTGATTGTAAAACCAAGGCTGGGCGGCATAGCCGACCGGCTGGGTGCGGTAGAGCGAAGAGGACCGCAGGACCTTCACCTTCGCCTCCTCGAGCGCCGCCAGAGCGCGGGACAGATGGAGGCGTTTATCGCCGAGGTTGCTGCCGAGGCCCAAGAAATAGCGCATTGTTCTCTATCTCGAGATGTCGCCCCATGATAGCACTCCCCTCGGTCCGTTTAAAAGGGAAATACGCTCAAGCCGGATGGACATAATGGAAGTACTTGAGCTCCTCTATTTCGGCCGGGTCCTTCCGGAATTCCGATGCAGTGGTCTTTTCCAGCCGGCGGGCCAGCCGATAGGCCTCACGAAAATAAGCGGCCCGAAAAGAGGCCTTTCTGCATAGATCGATGGCCCGGGTGCGAAAATTATTCTCCAGAGAGAGATCTGTTTTTTTCTCCCGGAAACCGAGGTGCCGCCATTCTCCTGTCCGCCAGTCGAACGAATAATCGCGCAGGAAGAGATGTCCGGACCTCGCCGCGAATTCGACGGCCTTCGCCAGAAAATCAATGTCTCTCTTGTCAAAAGTGTAGTGAATGTTGATCCGCACCCAGCCGGGCTTGATGCCTTGCCATCCTCCGCCGATCAGCCGCCGCAAGCGGCCCGAGGTTTGCGTGTCGATGCCGAGCAGGAGGTGCCCATACGGGCCGGCGCAGCTGCATCCCGCGCGCGACTGGATGCCGAACAGATCGTTGAGGAGCTTGGTCACAAATTTCGGATGCAGGATCCTGTCCTGGTGCGCGATGTTGAAGGAGACGATCGGGGTGAGGTCCGGCGTGTTGTAGCGGCCGACGAGCCGGATACCCGGAATCTTCCGCAACCCGCCCAGGAAAAGGGCCAGGTTTTCCTTCTCGATTTTATCGATCCGGGCCGCCCCGATCTTCTCCTTGACTTCCATGGCCAGGGCGGCCTTAATGGTCTGGAGTATGGGGGGAGTCCCGGCCGTCTCCCGGATCTCGATGTCTTCAGCGTAGTCCTGGCCGTCGAAACCGACGTAGACCACCGTCCCTCCGCCGGCCGTCGTCGGCGGAAGGTCCCTTCTGTAGAGGTGCTCATGAATCACCAGGATCCCGCTGCTCCCCGGCCCTCCCAGAAACTTGTGCGGAGAGAAAAAGAGAGCGTCGAAATAGGACTCCCCGTCCCTGTTCATGTCCATCTCTGCATAAGGCGCCACGGCGGCAAAATCAAAGAACACGGCCGCTTTGTGCCGGTGACATATCCGGGCGACATCATAGACAGGTGTCTTGACCCCGGTGATGTTCGACCCGGCCGAGAACGATCCGAACTTGACCCGGCCACTGAATTTGGGAGAAGAGACTTTGTTCTCTAGGTCGGTCAGGTCCAGCCCGCCGCGGCCGCTCAACCGGACGAGCACGACCTCCGCCAGGGACTCTCTCCACATCAGCTCGTTGGTGTGATGCTCGTAAGGACCTATAAAGACAACGGGAGCCAGGGCCTTGGACTGGGACAGGCCAAGCCTCTCTCTTGTCAGCGGGGGAATATAGACACCGATGATTTCCTGGAGCTTCTTCAGCGCACCTGTTGAGCCGGAGCCGACCGGGAAAATTTTGCCGTGCTTTCCGGCGTGGACCATACTCTTAATCCTCATCTCGGCCTGGTGATACAGGCCCGTCAGGTACTTTCCGGAGTAATCGTCTTCGGTGTGCGTATTCGCATAGGATTTCTGGATGCGGAGGAGTTTCTCCTCGATGAAGCGCAGCCCTCGGCCGGAAGCGGTATAATCGGCATAGAACATGTTCCTCAGCCCGTAAGGGGTTTGGAACAGCAGGTCATTGCCCAGGATTTGCCTTCTGACATAATCCAGATAGCGTTGTCTCATCCCGGCACCATTGTTCTATTCTAGCACGTTTGTTGAAAACCGGACGAGCTTTGGTATAATCGGGTGGCAGCCATGAGTCCGTCTCTCCGCCTCCTCGAGAACGAGGTTCAGATCATCGCCCTTCTCTTCATGATGATCGTCTATGTCTTTCGGGTTCTCTGGATTGCGCGCTTCAAGCCGACCCGGGAGAGAACCCGGGCGGCCGGCGGGGAGAGGGAAGGGATAGCCTATTCCCTCCTGAATATATCCATGCCCTGGTCGATGGAAGCCTTACGCAAGAAGCCGGGTTTTTACATCCAGTTCGTCATCTTTCATATCGGTGTGGCCGCCGCCATTGCGGCCAGCTTCATCATCCCCTACCGGCCGGAGGTCTTCCGGATAAAAGCGGTCGTTCTGCTTTTCCAGGTCATCATGGGCGCCGCCTTCCTCGTCGGTCTCATGAGACTCCGCCGGCGCCTTGCCAACCCCGCCGTCCGCTTGATCAGCACGCCGGATGACTATTTTTCCCTGATTCTGGTGATTGTCTATTTCGCCGCTGCGATGCTGGCCGTGCCCAACCGCTATGCGGCGGCCGAGTGGCCTCTCATCCTTTTCTTCGGACTGACGGCCTTCTTCCTTGTCTACGTGCCCTTCAGCAAGATTTCCCACTATCTCTACTATCCGTTCGCCCGCTATCTCTTGGGAAAAACACTCGGACACCGTGGCGTTTTCCCCCTAAAGGAAGCGAAAGAGGAGACTGGCTTTGGCCCGCCGAAAAAATGAGCTTCCGCCGGCCTTGAAGTCGCCTCTGGAGACGAAGTCCCAGGACAGGGCGCGTGCAGGCAACCTGGCCTCAGTCGCCGAAGGAAAGCTGAAGCTCTACGACCCGCAGGCCGATAACGTCCGGAAATTCCTCGACCTCCTGGGGCAGAAAATCAATCGGCCTCTGGCGCTGTCTTTCGCCGCCTGCGTCCACTGCGGCCTCTGCGCCGAATCCTGCCACTATGCCCTCGCCCGGCCCGAAGACCCGACCATGACGCCGGCCTATAAAGCGGATCAGATCCGCAGCATCTTCAAGCGCCACAAAGACTGGACTGGCCGGATAATCCCCTGGTGGGTCCAGGCCCGCTCTCCAAGAAACGACGAGGACCTCAACCTCCTCAAAAACATTGTCTTCGGGGCGTGCAGCGCCTGCCGCCGCTGCACTCTCAATTGTCCGATGGGTGTGGATACGGCGGCTCTGGTCCGCTTCGCCCGTGGGTTGCTCACCGAGCTCGGCATCGTCCCCGAAGGCATATTCAACGTCAATCGGGACCAATGGGAGACCGGCAACCAGATGGCGGTAACAGAGGAGGAATATCTGGAGACCATCGCCTGGGTCCGGGACGAGCTGGAGGCCGAAATCGGGATCAGGGGGATCGAGGTCCCGGTTGACCGGACGGACTGCGATTTTATTTATGTCATCAACCCGAGGGAAATCAAGTTCGATCCCCGTTCGCTCGGCGACGCCGCCAAGATCTTCCACTTCGCCGGGGAAAAATGGACCCTGCCTAGCTGGGGTTGGGATATGACCAATTTCGGCCTCTTCTCAGGGGACGACCGCCTTGGCGCTTATATCGCCGAGAACGTCTACCAGGCCGCAGCGCGGCTCCGTTCCAGCCGGATCGTCATCTCCGAATGCGGTCACGGCTATCGTTCCACGCGCTGGGAAGGCTACAATTGGGCCGGACGCGACCAGACGCTGCTGACCGAATCCGTGGTCATGACCCTGATCCGGTACCTCCAGCAAGGCCGGATCCAAGTCGATCCCACCAGGAATCCGGAGCCTGTCACCTTCCACGACTCGTGCAATATCAGCCGCTCGGGAGATCTAGTCGAGGAGCCCCGCTGGGTCCTGCGCCGTGTCTGCGCCGATTTTCGCGAGATGGAGCCGCACGGCCGGGAAAACTTCTGTTGCACGGGAGGAAGCGGCCTCCTTTCCACGCCGGAATACCGGCCGCTCCGCCTTGAAGCGGCCAAGATAAAGGCCGAGCAGCTCCGGGCCACCGGCGCGAAGCTCGTCTGTACGATGTGCCACAACTGCGTCGACGGTTTGGGGGACGTCATCAAACACTACAAGCTGAACCTGAAAGTCGTCCAGATTCTGGAGCTCGTCACCAGAGCGTTGACCAACAAGCATGTACAAGGTTGAACATTGGCGCCGGCAGGAGCTGGCCCTGCTCCTGGACGAACTCGTCCTCACTCTGAGGTCGGGAAAGAACCCCGAATGGGCCGGAGTGTTCGCTCACTTTGGCCACGAACTGGCTCTTCTCGGCTCCGCCCGGGCGGTGGACGAGAGACAACTGCAAAGGCTCGTCGGCTGCATCGAGCTCTGCCTTGAGCCAGGAAGCGGCTTCTCTCGACTCATCCTCGAAAGCTCAGACTCTCAGGAAGTCACCCCACTCAACCTGAGGTTCAGCCGGCTCAGGGCCGTCCTCGCCAAGGCCTTGGAAGGAATGAGAGGGAGGCTGGTCGAATTCGTGAATTAGTTCTCAGGCGCGAAGCAGCCCGAACCGTTTGAGGGCCCGCAGTACGGCCAGTGTCACCCAGAGATGGTCCTCCAGCGTGGCCCTCTTGCTGCCGCATTCCCAAAAACCCTGGCTGTTTTGTCTTTTCATCAGCCAGACGAGTCCTTTTTGGACGGTCTCGTTTTCAGAGCTGAAGCCGACTTTGGAGAGAGAGTCAAGACTGCCCAGGATATCGGTATTCCAGAAGGGATAGCAGATGTTCTCCCAGTCGGAGGGGAAGGTCCTGTCTTCGTAGACTTCGTCGCAGAAAAAGCAGCTCAGCAGCTTTTCCCCTGCCTGCCACGCCTCTTTGCTGCTCTTCCAGGTCGGAGACTCGGCGAATGCTCTGAGGACCATGCCCGTGACATGATGGGAAAACGGCTGTGACTTGCGGGGCTTGAAGGGCTGCCCCCTTGGGTTGGACCAGCCGGGAGCGGGTGACTTGACGCCGCCTTGAGACGGTCGCGGATGATAGAGAGCCCAGCCTCCATCTTTTTGCCGGTTGGCCAGGATCCAGCGAAATCCCTTTTGCACCCGACGATCCTTGTCCAACCCATACAGACAGAGCATCTCCAGGGTGAGCGCGTGGAAAGTCGGGGTGTAGAGGTTGAGCACAGTCCCGCGGAAGTCCCCTTCCTTGGACTGGAGAAAGAAAAGGAACTCGAGGGCCCGCTGGACACCTTCTTCCCTGATTGTGCAGCCGTAATCATAAAGGCGGTACAGGTTTCTCAGGGTATCGACACGGTAGAGCGTCCGCTCCCAATATATGGGCGTGTCCGATCGCTTCTCCCACCAGCTTCCATCCGGCTTCTGTGTTTCCAGGATACGCACGCGCTGCGCGTACTTGCGCATATTCTTGCTTTCGCGGTCGATGGGGACATTCAGGATATCTCTCTTCAGCCAGAAAAGGATCGGGAGGTTGCCTCTGGCCAGAAGGAACTCAATCGCCTTGGCGGTGTTCATTCTCATCATCGTCGCTATGCGGCGGCTTGTCGCCCAAAAAAGGTGCGGCGGGGCCCGAGGGGATACAAAACACTGCCCGAAGGGGCTTTGGGTACAAACATTTCCACAGGCGCAGACTCCTATTCTAATCTAAAATGGCCAGTCCTGTCAATTTCTTTGGCCTCTCCAGCCGAGCAAGCTGGAGAGCGCCAGAAAACGGATTGATTTAGGCATACTGTTTCATTAACATTGGACTTCTCTTCTTAAAAGGGCACTATGCCGACTGACCAAGGAGTTCGATCATGGGCAAGCTGATCTACTTGGACAACGGAGCGACTTCCTTTCCCAAGCCTCAAGAAGTCTACGAGTACATGGATAAATTCTATCGCAATTTCGGCGTCAATCCCGGCCGCTCAGGGTACGATCTCTGCCTGGAGGCAGGAGCCGTCGTCGAAGAGACGCGAAAAAGGCTGACGCGCTTTTTTAACGGCAAAGACCCGAACCGCCTGTGCTTCTCCTATAATTCCACCGATGCCCTCAACCTGATCATATTTGGCCTGCTCCAGAAGGGCGACCATGCCATCACCACGGCTCTGGAGCACAACTCGGTCCTCAGGCCGCTCTACCATCTCTGGAAATACGGAGGTGTCGAGGTGGACTATATCCCCTTCGACGGCCGAGGGTTCATCAACCCCGATGACTTTCCCAGGAGGTTCAAGGCGAACACCCGCCTGGTTGTCCTCAACCATGCTTCAAACGTCATCGGCACCGTCCAGCCCATCAAGGAGATCGGCCGGTCGTGCCGCGACAGAGGGATCCCGCTGGCCATCGATGCCTCGCAAACCGCCGGAAAAATCCCCATCGATATCGAGGAGTTGGGCGTCGATATCGTGGCCTTCACCGGACACAAGTCTTTGCTCGGCCCGACCGGCATCGGCGGGCTGTACGTCAGGGAGGGCGTGGAGATCCGGCTCACCCGCGCCGGCGGGACGGGCGTCCGCTCGGCCCAGCGCACCCACCTCGACGAATACCCCTACCGCCTCGAATACGGCACCCCCAACACGATCGGCATCGCCGGTCTCCAAGCCGGGTTGAAATGGATTGAGAAGCAGGGACTCGACTCCATCCAGGAGCACGAGATGAGGTTGACAACCCAGCTCCGGGACGGACTCAAAGAGATAGATGGAGTTGTCCTTTACGTCCAAGATGACCTCACTAACCACATCTCCATCCTCCTCTTCAACGTGGACGGTCTGGACGCATCCGACACCGCAACCCTGCTCGATGTGGACCACAACATCGCCTGCCGGTCCGGGCTCCACTGCGCTCCCCTTGTCCACGAACAGCTGGGGACGGATAAAGTACACGGAGCGGTCCGGTTCGGCATCGGGCCTTTCAACACGGAGGACGAGATAGAAACGGCCGTCCGGGCGGTCCGGGAAATCATCGAGTTCCAGAAAAAAAGAATGCCAGGATAGGGCGGGGGACTAGACACAGCCGTCGGGCTTGGGCAGCCCGGCGACCTTGCAGGCGCCCTTGGCAGGGCCCGAGGGGAAAAGCTCATAAATGCGCTTCAACGGAAAACCCGTTGTCTGGCAGACCTTCCGGACCATAGGGGCGAGGTTGTTTTCGATAAAATATTGGCGGATATATGTGATCACAGACCAGTGCTCAGCGGTCAGCCGGTCGATCCCCTCTTCGGCGCTGGCCAGGGCTGCGGCCACCTCCTCGGTCCATTCCTCCGGATGGGCAAGGAACCCTTCCTCGTTGAGCTCATAGGCCTTGCCGCTGACTTCTATCTTGGACATGGTTTTTTCCTTTTAATCCTACTCAAGAGAGGCCGTGGACGGAAGGAAAATTCGAAAGGTGGACCCCACGCCCGGCGTGCTCTTCAGCTCGATCAGGCCTCCGTGAAGCTGAACGATGTGTTTAACGATCGACAACCCGAGGCCGGTGCCCCCGGCCTGGCGGGAGCGCGACTTGTCGACCACATAGAACCTTTCGAAAACGCGGCCCTGCTCTTCCGCTGGAATCCCGATGCCCGAATCGACGACCTCGATGGCCACACCTCCGGGCTCTTTGTTCAGCCGGACCTGGATGCCGCCCTTCTCGGTATACCTCACGGCGTTGGCGATGAGGTTGATGAGCATCTGCTCCAAGCGAAAAGGATCACCCTTGAGCGATGGAAGGTCGTCGGCCGCCTCTAGGCGAAGCTCAAGGTTTTTCTCCCTGGCTCTCGGCTCGAAGATCCTGATGACATTCTCGACTATTTCTTTCAAGCTGACTTTCTCAGCCTCGAAGGCAACGCCCTTCTCCTCGAGCGTGGACAGGGAAATCAGGTCCTCGACGATCCGGATCAGGCGGTCCGTATGGCGGATGATGGTCTCCACGTAGCTTCGTGTCCGGTCGTCGGCCAGATCCTCCAGGGTTTCGGCGTATCCCCTGATAGCCGTCAGCGGTGTTCGCATTTCATGGGACATATTGAGGATAAAATCCTTTTTTATGCGGGCCAGGTCTTGAATCTCGGTGATGTCGTGCAGGGTGACGACCACTCCATCCTGGGCGGGGAGGTATGAGGCCCGGCAGAGAACGCAATTATCGCCGAACAGAATCTCCTCTGTCAGGCTCTTTTTTTCTTCCTTCACCCGGCGGACAAGGTCCACGAAGGGAGTCATCCTGACCATTTCCCAGAAGTATTTTCCTTCCAGGGCTTCCTGGCCGATGATGCTCTTGGAGCTCCGGTTGCAAAGAACGATCCTCCCGGTCCTGTCGAGGACGAGCAGCCCCTCCTGCATGGACGCCATGATATTGTCCAGCTCTTCTTTGCGCTTTCGGAGGTCGTCGAACAGGGTTTTGAGATCGGAGGTCATGGCGTTGAAACTCGTCGCCAGGTCCTTCCATTCGTCGGAGCTCCGGATTCGGACTCCGCCCGAAAAATCACCGGCGGCGACCTGCCGCGAGGCCCGAGTCAACTGGCGCATGGGACGGGTCAGACTCCGGGAGAATAGGAAGGCCCCGAAGATGGAGATCAGGATAATGATCCCGACAGCCCGGCCGATGTCTCTCCTTATCGCTTTGAGCAGGACGTCGATATCCCGGACAAACAGGCTCAGGCGAAGGGCTCCCTCGACCCGGCCGCTTCGGTCGAGGGGAAGCGCCACATACAGCATCTGCGTTTTGAGCGTGCTGCTGTAACGGAGAGAACGTCCAACCCGACCCGCCAAGGCTTCGGAGATTTCCGGCCGGAAGCGGTGGCCTTCCATTGCGGCTGGATCCTTCTCCGAGTCCGCCTTGACAACCCCCTCGGGATCGATGACCGTGAGACGGGCGCCGATTTTCTTCCCGTGCTCCTGGAGGAATGTCTCCAGGTCCGCGAGACGACCCTGGTCAAGGTAGTCGAAGATCCGGACATCCAGAGTCCGGCCGACGTCTTCCAAATCGCCCGCCAGGGTGTCAAGATAATGTCTTTTGATGGTGCTAAAAGAGAAGAGAAGGAATACGGCCGAGAGAAGCAAGAGAAGAAGGACGTAGCCTCCGAAGACCTTGATGAATATGGACTTTTTCATGCTTCCAGCTTATACCCCACTCCCCGGATGTTCCTGATCAGATGAGCGGCCTCCGGGCCCAGCTTTTCCCGGAGGTTTCGGATGTGGACATCGATTGTCCGGTCGAGAACGATCTTTTCATGCCCCCAAAGATGATCCAAAATCTGGTCCCGCGTAAAAACCCATCCCTTCTTTGAAGCGAGAATCCCCAAGATCTTAAATTCCGCAGATGTCAGGTCGACCTTCCGGCCCTTGACCAGGATTTCGTGTTTCCCCGAATCGATGAGGAGGATTCCTCCGACCTCGATTCTGTTGGATTCGGGGGGGACCGACTGCCTGCGCAGCACCGATCTTACGCGGGCAATCAGTTCCTTGGTCGAAAAGGGCTTGGTGACATAGTCATCGGCCCCCAATTCCAAACCCAGGATTTTTTCGGATTCATCGCCCTTGGCCGTGACCATGATCACCGGGATGGAGGCCCACTCCTCTTTTTTCCGCAGGAGCTTGAAGACCTCCAGCCCATCGATATCGGGGAGCATGAGATCAAGAAGAACCAGGTCGGGGACGTGTTTC
>Ga0154897_1041_pt1 | contig 9238 bp, 10 predicted proteins | sample Rifle2008BG19ft_FD_105869 | JGI IMG/M metagenome (GOLD analysis project Ga0154897, IMG submission 105869) | Candidatus Aminicenantes bacterium RBG_19FT_COMBO_59_29
AAGGAGCACGCTTGGAAAGCGTGTGTGCGTCGCAAGGCGTACCGTGGGTTCGAATCCCACCCTCTCCGCCAGATCGAACGCTCATTCGGGGAAGAGCCGAGGATTTTATTCCTTCAGGAGGAAAAAATGGACACTCGGGATTTCATCCAGATCGAAGACATCTATACAGCCCACAACTATCACCCTTTGGACGCCGTCCTGACCAAGGGCAAGGGGATCTGGGCCTGGGACGTCGAGGGCAAGAAGTACCTCGACTTCCTGAGCGGCTATTCGGCCGTCAACCATGGCCACTGCCATCCCCGGATTGTCAAGGTCGTCCAGCAGCAGGCCAAGCGCCTGACCCTGACCGGACGGGCCTTCCGGAATGATCAATGGCCCCTCTTGGGCAAGGAGCTTTGCGAGTTGACCGGATACGAGATGGTCCTGGCCATGAACTCCGGGGCCGAGGCGATCGAAACAGCCGTCAAAACCGCCCGCAAGTGGGCCTATCAGAAAAAGGGAGTTCCCCAGGATAGAGCAGAAATCATCGCCTGCGCCAATAATTTCCATGGCCGGACCGTAACGATCATCAGCTTTTCCACTGAATCTCTCTACCGCAACGATTTCGGTCCTTTTACCCCCGGGTTCGTGATCATCCCGTTTGGGGATGTCGAGGCCTTGAAGCAGGCCATCACACCCAACACCGCTGCCTTCCTCGTCGAGCCCATCCAGGCGGAAGCCGGGATCCTCATCCCGCCCGAAGGGTATCTCAGGGCGGCCAAAGACATCTGCGCCTCCAATAATGTCCTGTTCATCGCCGACGAGATCCAGACAGGGCTGGGCCGCACCGGCAAGGTCTTCGCCTGCGACCATGAGGGCGTCAAGGCCGATATTGCGGTCATCGGCAAGTCTTTAGGCGGCGGCTGTTATCCCATCTCAGCGACCTTGGCGATGCGGGATGTCCTGGGCGTTTTCAAGCCGGGGGAGCATGGGTCCACTTTCGGCGGCAATCCACTGGCCTGCGCAATCGCCAGAGAATCAATTCGTGTTATCCTGGATGAAAAACTCATGGAAAACGCCACCGAGCAGGGGAGCTACTTCCTCGAAAAGCTCAAGGGCATCAAGAGCCGCCATATAAAAGAAGTCCGGGGCAGGGGGCTCCTGATCGGCATCGAGCTCAAGCCTGAGGCCGGCGGCGCCCGGCGATTTTGCGAGGAACTGATGAAAGAAGGGCTTCTCTGCAAGGAAACCCACGACAACGTGATTCGCTTCGCCCCGCCTCTCATCATCAAGCAAAAAGACCTCAGCTGGGCCTTCCGTCGTATCAAGCGGGTATTCAAACGGCTGAACTGAAACATCCTTCTTTCCGGGTGGGACCGTCTTAGAAGGCGGCAGGATGTTATTATGTTGCAGGTGTCCCTTTTTGGGGACATAATAGAGGAAGATGGTCTTTATCATCGGGTCGGATAGAGAAAAGGCCGTTGGCACGATGTTTGCTAACAACTTTCGTGGAGGAAAAAAGCCATGAAAAGAAATGTCCTGGCCGCCCTTCTGGGTTTATTATTCCTTGCTGGCTGCATCATTTATGTTCCCTACGAGGGAGAAGAGGGACCGCCCCCGTCCCGTGCTCCGGGTGAAGAAAGCACCTACGAGAGGGAATATGAAGGCTATCCCTCAGAGATGGATTATAACGACTTCTATGAATACCTTTCCCCACACGGGGTCTGGGTCAATTATCCCCCCCATAGCTATGTCTGGATCCCCCGGCACGTGGGACACCGCTGGCGACCTTATACCTATGGTCGCTGGGCCTGGACGAACTACGGTTGGACCTGGGTCTCTTATCACGAATGGGGTTGGGTCCCCTTCCATTACGGCCGCTGGGGTTGGGACAACCGCCTGGGCTGGTTCTGGGTGCCGGGTTCGATCTGGGCACCCGCCTGGGTCAGCTGGCGCTGGGGCAGTTTGTATGTCGGCTGGAGTCCCTTGCCGCCAGACCTGGAATTTATGCCCGGCGTCGGGATCGGCCCCCTGCCGTACGATTTCCCGGATTATTACTGGACATTCGTCGAGGGCCGCTATTTCCAATACGACTATCTCGACCGCTACGTCCTTCCCGATGAGAGAAACCGGTCCCTCATCCGCCTGAGCGTCCACAAGGCCAACCTGACTGTCCGCAATCGCCAGTTGATTAATGAGGGAATCGATGTCGATCAGGTCAGCCACCTGACGAGGAGCGATGTCTCCCGCTATGATGTTGAGGAGGGAGAACGGCCCGGACAAAGCCGGATCAGCGGCAACGCGGTCAAGATCTTCCGGCCGGCCGTTAAGAAGAATGCGCTGGCCAAACCCAAGGCCTTCTGGGAGAAAGAAGAGGCCGAAGAGAAGGTCCCGGAGATCCGCGCGTCTGACCTGGAGAAGAATCTATCACCTACGGAACTCGAACAGAAGCTCAGAGAAGACCAGGGAAAGGAGATGCGGCTGCTTGAGCAGAGCCAGGAGAGAGACGAGGTCGATCTGAGAAGGAAAGCCGAAGACGAGGAGAAGCTGGCCGGAAGCCCTGCGGAAAGGGAAAACGTCAGAAAACAGGCCGAGGTTAAGGCTTCCGAAATGAAGAAAGAGCACGCCGCAGAAAAAACCAAGATCACGGAGCGGCACAAGGAAGAGGAAAAAACCGTCAAGGGCCGGATCAAGAAAAAAGAGGTGATGGCCTGAGCCCGATAGCACGCTCAGGCGGGCCGCCGCGCTCCTTCCGTCAAGGTGACGCATAACGCCGCCGTCAGGATGATCGCCCCCCCGACCAGAGTCCTGACGGCCGGGACCTCTCCCAGAAGGATGAGCGCAAACACAATTCCATAGACGGGCTCCAGGGAGCCGATTATGCTGGCGGTCTGCGCCCGAACACGCTGCATTCCCTGGATGAAGAGCGAATGGGAAACGGCCGTGCAGAGTACACCCAAAACGATAAGGAGGACCAAGTCATTTGACGACAGCCGGAGGGGCAGCGCGATCAGGCAGGGCAAGAGGAAGATGGTGGCAAAAAGATCTTCGAAGAAAGCGATCGCCAGGCTGGAGTGGTCTTGGGCCAAGCGACGATTGAAAAGGGTCAGGACGGCGAAGCTAAGACCGGAAACAAGGCCCCAGAGGACGCCTTGATAGACCCTGTCCCCAAGGTCAAAGCGAGGGATGATCAAAAACACCCCGACCAGGCAGAGAGCCGCAAAAAATAGGCTTCTTCTGTCCAGCCTTTCTCTGGAAAACAGCGGCTCCAGGAGAACAGTGAAAGCAGGGAAGGAGGCGTAAGAAAGCAGCCCAACCGCCACCGAAGATATCTGGATCGACCAGAAAAAGGCGACCCAGTGACCCGCCAGGATTGCGCCCAGTAGGACGAGCAGGGCGCCGTGCCGGCGGCAGATTGGCCGCAGGCTCTGCTTTGTCGCCCAGAGGAGCAAACCCAGAGTCAAGCTGGCGAAGAAAACGCGGCCCAGGACAATCAGGAAAGGGGAGAGGGGGATCCACTTTCCGAAAAGGCCGGCCAACCCGAAAAGCAGGGTGGCCAGATGGATTTCCAGCAGACTTTTCCGCTTTTTCAGGTCCGTCATCTGCTTCTGTCGCGGGTTGATTATAGCTGCAAAGCGACAAAGTCCTCAATAGATTTTCTTTCTCGCCAGAATACCTTTGAAACGGTCAAGAATTGTGCTAGAATGTGGCTTACTTTAAAGGATATTTATATCCATTCTGCGAACTATCCATAAAGGCAATGGCATACGTCATTTTTGCGCGCAAGTACCGGCCTAAGACGTTCGAGGAGGTCGTCGGTCAGGCTCCCGTAGTCCAGACCCTCCAGAATGCCATCAGAGCCAACCGCGTTGGCCAAGCCTACATTTTCGCCGGGATGCGAGGGACCGGGAAGACGACTGTTGCCCGGATCCTGGCCAAGGCCCTTAACTGCCAGCACGGCCCGACGCCGACCCCGTGCAATGCCTGCGAATTCTGCAATGAAATCAACGAGGACCGTTCCGTCGACGTGCTCGAGATCGACGGCGCCTCGAGCCGGACGGTTGATGATATCGGCCCCATCCGGGATACCGCCAAGTACAAGCCCATCCACAGCCGCTACAAGATCATCTATATCGACGAAGTCCACATGCTCTCGGCCCACGCCTTCAATGCCCTGCTCAAGACTCTGGAAGAGCCCCCCGAAAGGACTGTTTTTATCTTCGCCACCACCGAGTTTCATAAGCTCCCGGAGACGATCGTCTCCCGCTGCCAGCACTTTGAATTCAAGAAAATCTCCCAGAAAGATATCACCAACCATCTTCTCGGCATCGCCCAGAAAGAGAATATCACCATCTCTCCCAACGGGCTGAGCTTGATCGCCCAAGCGGCCGAAGGAAGCCTCAGGGACGCCCAGTCGCTTCTCGACCAGGCCGTGGCCTTCTCGGGCGAGGTCGTCCAGGATGAGGAGCTGAAAATCATACTCGGGTCCATCAGCCGGGAGATCCTGTTCGAGTGCTCTTCCCTGATTCTGGCCCAGGCACCGTCCGGAGTGTTTGCTCTCGTAGAGAAGGTCATGGAAAAAGGGTACGACCTTCGCTCCTTCTACAAAGAACTCATCCGCCACTTCAGGGACTTGATGCTGGTCAAATCGGTCCGGGAAGTCGAAGGCCTGCTCCCGCTAAACCCTGAGGAACTCGAGCAGCTCAGGCGGGAAGCCGATAAGGCCTCGCTCGAGGACTTCCTCCGCTACCTGCAGGCGCTCCAGCAAGCCGAGCAGGGCCTCCGCTTCTCCTCCCACGCGCAGATTTATCTGGAGACGCTTCTGGTCAAGCTCTGCCATTTCCAGAAGATCGTCCCGCTCAAAGAGCTGCTGGCGGAAGTGCAGAAATCCAATCCGGACAGTGGAAGTTCTTCCGCCCCTATGGGTGGCGCGGGGTTGCCGCCGGTCAACCTTTTAAAGAAGCCGGAGAGGAAATTGGACGCAATCCCCAGACCCGAGCCTGTCCTGCCGCCGTCCGGCTCTCAAGAAGAAGAGCGCAAAAACAATTTCCGCAGGATCCTGGCCGAGCTGCAGAAGGAAAAGAGCTCTCTGGCAGCCATCCTTTCCAGGCAAGCTTCGTTCCGGATCAAAGACGAGCCGCTGGATATCAAGTTCTCCCCGGAAAAGAGATTTGTGGTCGACCATCCGGCCGTCCTGGAGATATCCTTTCCCGGCGGCGACGATTATTATCGGGAGGCCGTGCATCGGGACATTCGAACGGTTGAGCGGATCGCCTCCGAAGTGTTCGGGCAGAAGATCAAAGTCAGGCTGGGCGAGGGTTCGGGCCCCAGGGAAATCAGGCGCGAAAAAGAGACCGACATCGCCCTGAAGGACCCCTCGGTCCAAGCCTTCATGGACATATTCAAAGCCACGATCCTGTCGGTTGAGCCGCTCAAAGGCACAAAGGAGAGAGAATAGGATGAAAGACCTTGGCAACCTCCAGAAAATGCTCAAACAGGCCAAGGAGATGCAGGATAAGCTTCAAAAGGAGTTGGCCGAGCTCCGTCTCGAGGGGACAAGCGGCGGAGGGATGGTCAGCGTCACTCTGGACGGGCAGAAAAACCTGGTCGCCGTCCGCCTCGACCCCGAAGTCATCAACCGTGATGATATCGAGATGCTCCAGGACCTCATCGTCGCCGCCTTCAACGATGCTGCGGCGAAGGTGGATGAGCACCTCTCCCAAAAACTCGGCGCCCTTGGCGGGGGCTTCAAGATCCCGGGGCTGTTCTGATGACCGACACCGCCCAGCCCCTCCAACAGCTCATCGAGGAACTGAAGCACATCCCCGGCATCGGCGCCAAAACCGCCCAGCGCATCGCCTTCTACATCCTGGGCCTTCCCCAGGAAGAGGCCGAGCGGTTGGCCGAGGCCGTGCGCGAAGTCAAGAAGAGGGTTTTCCATTGCTCGGTCTGCAACAACATCACTCACATTGACCCTTGCGCGATGTGCACGGATGGCGAGCGGTCGGCCGAAACGCTCTGCGTGGTTGAGGAACCCTACAACATCTCTTCGATCGAGAAAACGGGCATCTATCATGGCCTCTATCATGTCCTCCTGGGAACGCTGGCCCCTCTTCGCGGCGTCGGCCCGGACGAGCTCTGTCTAGACAAGCTTGTGCGGCGGGTAGAGATCGGCAATTTCCGGGAGATCATCATCGCCACCAATCCTACCGCCGAAGGGGAGGCGACCGCCCTTTACCTGGCCAAAATTCTAAAAAACCATCCGCTCAAGCTCACTCGACTGGCCATGGGGCTTCCGGTTGGTTCGGACATCGATTTTGCCGACCAGGTCACCATCAAAAAGGCACTGGAGGGCCGCACCGAGCTCAAGGAATGATTTTCGCGCTGCTTTTGGTATCAGAGCTAAAATATCATCGAGTGAACTCATCATCAGAGAGGAGGTTCAATGAAAGAGACACTTGAGATTCGCTGGCACGGACGCGCCGGCCAAGGCGTCGTCACGGCGGCAGTGACGCTGGCGGATGTCCTCTCCTCGGAAAAAGGGAAATACGTTCAAGCTTTCCCCGAGTTCGGCGCCGAGAAGAGGGGAGCCCCGATTCTGGCGTTCAACCGCATCAGTCAAAAGCCGATCCGCAGTCATAGTCAGGTCTATTATCCCGACATCGTGGTGGTCACCGACCCGAGCCTTTTGGGCCTGGTGGACATCGGCGAGGGAGCCAAGGACGACGCCATTTTCCTGATGAACACGACCTTCGACGTGCCTATGGTCCGGGAACGCCTCAACCTGGGAAAAAAGAAGATCTACGCCCTCGATGCCTACACCATCGCCCGGGATGAGCTGGGACGGGCCATCCCCAACGTCCCGATGGTCGCCGCCCTGGTTAAAATCTTGGGCCTGATGGACCTGGGCAAGTTCAGGAAAAACATCGAGGTCTCCCTGGCCAAGAAACTGCGGCCCGAGGTAGTCGAAATGAACATGAAGACCATTGACAGAGCGTTCCAGGAGGTGAAAGAAGGATGAAAAAAGAAACCTGGAAAGAACTCCCGATCGGGACGGTCAATATCCATGCCGGGAATTCCGTCATCAACCTCACCGGGACCTGGCGCTCCGGCCGAAGGCCGGAATTTATTGAGAAGAACTGCATCCAGTGCTTTTTTTGCTGGCTCTACTGCCCCCATTTCGCCATCCTGGTCAACGACGGCAAGGTAACCGGGATCAACTATGATTATTGCACCGGCTGCGGCCTCTGCGCCGAAGAGTGCCCGACCAAAGAGAAAGCCATCATCATGGTGAAAGAAGAGATCAAGCTTGCCGAAGGGAGGAAAAAATGAAGGCCACGAAGATCCTCAACGGCAACCAGACCATCGCCGAGGCGGTCCGCCAGATTGATCCCGACGTCATCGCCGCCTACCCCATCACTCCCTCTACAGCAATAGTCGAGACAATCGCTTCTTTTCGCGCGGACGGGTTGATTACGGGTGAGTTCGTCTGTCCCGAGAGTGAGCACAGCGCCATGAGTGTTTGCATCGGAGCGGCCTCGGCCGGCGGGCGCGTCATGACGGCGACCTGTTCCCAGGGACTCGCCCTGATGTGGGAAATGCTCTATATCGCGGCCGGACTCAGATTACCCATCGTCGCCTCTATCGTCAACCGCGCCTTGAGCGCGCCGATCAACATCCACGGCGATCACAGCGACACCATGGGCGCCCGGGATTCCGGCTGGATCCAGATCTACTCAGAAGACTGTCAGGAAGCCTACGACAATTTCATCCAGGCCTTCCGTATCGGCGAGCACTCTGACGTGCTAACGCCGGTGATGGTCGGGCTCGACGGGTTCATCATCAGCCATTCTTCCGAGGTCGTGCACGTTGAGGACGACGCCGCGGTCAAGAAGTTCATCGGCGAGTTTAAGCCCCCTTATCCGTTGCTCGATACCAGCCGGAAATTCACGGTGGGCCCGATCGATTTCACCGATTATTATTTCGAGCACAAGAGGAGCCAGATCGCGGGGATCGAGAACTCGCCGCGGGTGATCGAGGAAGTTGGGAAGGAATTCGGCCGGACCTTCGGCCGGGCCTACGGCTTCTTCGAGGAGTACAGGACCGATGACGCCGAGCTCTGCATCGTCGTCATGAGTTCGGCGGCGGGCACGGGCAAGGACGCCGTCGACGAGCTCCGGGCCGAAGGGAAGAAGATCGGCCTGCTCAAACCGCGTGTCTTCCGGCCTTTCCCGCACCGGCAGATCGCCGAGGCCTTGAAGAGCATGAAAGCCGTGGCGGTCCTCGACCGGTCGTCCGCTCCGGGCGCCTTCGGCGCGCCGCTCTTCACCGAGGTGCGCTCGGCGCTCTATGACTACGAAAAGCGCCCCAAACTGGTTAATTACGTCTACGGACTGGGCGGCCGCGACATCAAAATCGAGCATTTCAAGGAAGTTGCCCGGAAGCTTGAGAAGATCGCCGCCACAGGAAAAGTGGAAGAAATGCTCGGCTACCTCAATCTGAGAGAGTAGATCGGGGTCCCGCAAAGGAGAAACGCAAATGGCAGTAAAACTTAAGGATTTGGCTCAGATGGAAGACAGGCTTGTCGCCGGGCACGGCATGTGCCTGGGCTGCGGAATCCCCCTCATATTCAAAATCATCCTCAGGGCAACCGAGGACCCGCTCGTAGTGGCCAATGCCACGGGCTGCCTGGAGGTATGCACGACCATCTTTCCGCGGACCGCCTGGAACTGCATGTGGGTGCACAGCGCCTTCGAGAACGCAGCGGCCACGGCCGCCGGTGTCGAGGCGATGTACAAGGCCTTGAAAAATAAGGGCAAGATCCCGGCCGATAAAAAGATCAAGTTCCTCGCCGTGGGCGGAGATGGCGGCACCTACGACATCGGCATCCAGTCCCTTTCCGGCGCCATGGAACGGGGGCACGACATCGTCTATGTCTGCTAGGACAACCACGCCTATGCCAACACCGGAGGACAGCGCTCCTCAGCCACGCCGATGGGCGCGTCCGCGACCACTTCGCCGGCCGGCACCAGGAGCCCGGGTAAGGTTCAGAAAAAGAAGGACCTGACCAAGATTCTCGCAGCCCACAATATCCCCTACGTCGCCCAGGCGAGTCCCCACCGCTGGCAGGACCTCTACAATAAAGCCAAGAAAGCCTTCGAGGTCGAGGGCCCGGCCTTCCTGAACGTCCTTTGCCTCTGTCCGACGGAGTGGAAATACGAGGAATCGCAAGGCATCAAGCTCGCCCAGCTCGCCGCCG
>Ga0154897_1033_pt1 | contig 9190 bp, 7 predicted proteins | sample Rifle2008BG19ft_FD_105869 | JGI IMG/M metagenome (GOLD analysis project Ga0154897, IMG submission 105869) | Candidatus Aminicenantes bacterium RBG_19FT_COMBO_59_29
GCCGAATTGCGTGAACTTGTCAAAAATCTTGGGCAGGCTCTCCGGCGGGATGCCGATCCCCGTATCCCGAACGCGGCACTCGACCTCCCCGCCGCCTTCGGCTGCAGAGACCTCGATCGAACCAACGGCGGTGAACTTGACGGCGTTATCGATCAGGTTGGTGAAGATCTGGCTCAGCTTGTCCTCATCGGCGTAGACCAGGACGGCCTCTCCCGGGAGGTTCAGCCGGAGTTCGATGCCTTTCTCCCGCGCCTTGCCTTCGAAGCCCTGGACGATTTCGCGGACGAGATTCTGGATATTGACGTCTTGCTTGCGGAGCTCCACTTTTCCGGCCTCGATTTTCGAGACGTCGAGCAGACCGTTGATGATCCGGGCGAGCCGTTCGGTGTTGTTCTTGGCGATGCCCAAAATCTCGACCTGCTGGTCATTGATCTCTCCGATCGCTTTTTCCAGGATGAGGCTGATCGCTTCCTTGGTTATGGAGAGGGGAGTGCGCAGCTCGTGGGAGACCGTGTTGATGAAATCGTCCTTGAGCTTGTCCAGCCGGATGTGCTTTTCAACCTCGAGCCGGAGCTCCTCGGTCTGTTTGCGCTCGGTGATGTCGCGGACCGTGACGAGACGGGCCGGCTGCTCCTGCCACTCGATGTCCACGACCTGCATCTCGCCGGTCCGGGCTTCCGCGCTCAGCGAGGGGATCTTGATCTCGGTTGCCTTCCCGCTGGACAGAGGAAAACCGAAGGGCCGGCCGCCGAGCGGCCGGTCATCCTGTCCGAAGAGCTGGACGGCGGCCGGGTTGGCGAAAATGACCGTTCCGGCCGGGTCCACGATCAGGATGGAATCGGTGTTCCGGCCGATGATGTTGAAGAACCGGGCTTCGGCGGCGGCCAGGAGTCTAGCCAGATGTTCGGGGTCGGGCCCGAGGGGCTCTCCGGAGTCCGCTCTCTTCTTCGCCTGGAATATCTCTCTGATCCCCAAAGTAAAATGCACCGCCTATGATTTTAGTCGCAGTTCCTGGGCTCATTTTACAGAAGATCATCATTCAAGGCAAGGAAAAAAGGCGGTTTCAGATAAACAGCGTGATATCGGACTGCTGGGCCTGCTCGAGGAAGTAGGCGACGCCCACACAGGCGTTGACCTCGTCGATCAGGGCCTCCCTGGGGATCTCCATGACGCTCATGCTCGTCTGGCAGCCGTAGAGCTTGACGCCGAGGTCGAGGGCCGTCTGCCGGAGCTCTGTCAATGAAGGGACGCGCTTGGCCTTCATCATCCTTTTGAACATCCAGCGGCCGACCCCGCCGAAGCTCATCCGGCTCGGCGCCGCCCGCTCGATGTCACCCCCGTACAGCCGGCCGAGCATCCGCCCGAACAGGCTCCGGCCGGTGGCTCTTTTCTTCTTGAGGGCGCGGAGGCCCCAGAACGTGAAAAACATGACCACGTCCATTCCCGAAGCGGCCGCACCGCCGGCGATGGAGAAGGCGGCGAAGAGCTTGTCCAGGTCGCCGCTGAAGACGATCAGAGAGAGCTTCTTTGGGTTTCCTTGAGTCATCGTTCCGGCCTTTCTCCCCAAAACATAGGATACCGGACTTTTATTTTAGCAGATCTATAAAATTTATAGAAATAATAAATCAAGACCTCAAGCTGGCCCTCTGCTCAAAGGGAAGCCGAGCCATCGACGGCGGACCTAATTCCCCTCGGGTTGCGGATAGAGCAGGGCGTTGAGCAGGAACTTGTAGGTCCCATGGCTCTGGGCCCGGTTCTGGCAGGGGAAGCCGATGAGGACGATCCGGCCTTTTTTGTACTGGGTGTCGACCACCGCCGCCTTCCGGGCGATCATGTCCTCGCCCAGCAGCCAGCCGCTGAGGAGGACGTCGCTCTCGGCATAGGTGGCCACGACCTTGCGGTTCCAATCCGTTGAAGGTGGAACCCAGGTGCTCAGGGCCAGTCCGTCCGAAAACATCGCCGCGGCTTTCTGCGGCATGCCATAGCCCAGGGGACTCATGTTGTCGACTATGATCTGGAGGAGAGAAGTCGGACAGAAGAATTTTGTCCGCTCCACCTTCTCCAAGGCGTTCCGGGCGGGAGGCTCGAATTCCTTGAAGGCCAGACCGCAGGCGTTGTTCAGAGTGACCAGGATGCCGCCGGCCTCGACAAAAGCCTTGAGAGCGTCCACGCCCTCCTTCTCGATGCCGCCCTCGTATTCTGGAGGCCAATTGCCCATGAAATACCGGGCGCGCTCGGAGGTGGGGTCGATCTTGCCGGTCTTGATGATATCGGGGTTCTCGTCCGGGAAAACGATCACGTCATAGCCCGCCTTCAGGTCAACCTTCTTGTCCTTCGTTCCCTTGAAAGCATCGTTGTGCAAAGTCGTATAGGGGACGCCGAGGTCATCAAAGACATAGCGGGTCCAGCCCTCTTCCATGTTGCTTCGCCAGGACTGGTAGAGCCCTATCCGGGGATTCTTGATGGATGCCTTGGGAACGGCGGCAACATCGGCCAAACCGTAGACCCGGAGACCCGTCTTGTCCGCAAGGGCCGCCAGGCTCTTTTGCGCAGCCGGGCTGTTTTTTACCAGGAAGCTTCCGGGGGGCAGCTCAAATCCAGGCCCCTTGACCGCTTCCTTGGATCGGTAGATTTCGGCCTTTTCCTTGAGAAGCGCAAACACGGCGCTGTAGGAGGCATTGACCCGTGAGTCGAGGACGGAGTAGGCGGCGGACGCATCTGGAAGCACGGCCGCCCGCTGGGGGGACTTCTCGATTTTTATAAGCTGGGCGTCGAAGGACTCGTCCACCTGGTCGCAGGCCACTCCCATTTGGAGCGGGAGCGTCCAGCCGGCATTGTCATAGGGGGGGACCGGCGGGCCGCCGGGATACTGTCGCAGGTCCGGATACTTTTGCCGCTCCAGCAGGGCCCAAGCGTATGGCTTGTATGGCTGGGCCAGCCTGACGACGAAAGAGCCGGCCGGGTAGATCTTCCCTCCCCCCACGAAATCCGCCTTGGCCTGTTCGACCTCGACGCCCCCCATCATCAGGATGTCGATCATCCGGAGTGCCGTCGGATAATCGTTCTGGGCGGCCGGAATGACAAAGGCGTACGGTTGATTCTTGTCGACCTGCTCGATCGAGTTCTTGTACATCTGGTAGAAGTTGAACAGGAAGTCCTCTTTATTGAGAGCCGCTGTCCTGACCAGGCTCAGCGACAGGGTCAGTTCATAGTCGACGAGGTCCCGCAGCCGCCACCATCCGCCCGGCCAGGGGTCCGGAAACTCCATCCTCTTTTCATAATAGGACTGCGGAATCTCATTGGGCTCGACGAAAATGGGAGTGGCGACCTTCACCGAGGCCATCTCGCTGAGCAGACCGATGACGTTGTGCAGCCAGGAGGTGTCATCGCAGGCGCCGATCCACCACCCGGTGAAGCTGCGGCCGTGGTTGACACCCCGGTAGCCGTTCTTCTGGAGGTCATAGGCCATAGTCGTTCCGCAAAGGTTGACGCCCCGCCAGAGGAGAGGCTGGACATTGGGCACGGGCGGGTCCATGAACGGCGGGATGAAAAGCCGTGCCGCCGTCGACCCCATCTGGTGCTCGTCGATATGGATCTGCGGCAGCCAATCGTGGTAGAGGACCTTGGTTACGGCCCTGGTCTCGGGCAGGTTGAACATGAACCAGTCGCGGTTGTTGTCGTGGCCGGCGTAATGATGGTAGATCCAGGGCATCGGCCCGCCCTCGTACTTTGTGCCGAGATACTTCCGGTACCAGTCGACGACCATCTGGTTGCCGTCGGGGTTGTGGGAAGGAACGAGGAGGACGATGACGTCCCGGAGAATGCGGTCGGCGTCGAAGGGGGTGTTGCCGGTCACGAGCTTATGGGCGAATTCCATGGCCATCTGTGAGGCGGCGATCTCCGAAGCGTGGATGCTGCAGGTGATGAGGAGGATGGCTTTCCCCTCGGCCGCAAGTTTCTTCGCTTCCTCGGGAGCAAGTGTCCTCGGGTCGCGGAGTTTCTTGACGATCTCGCGATAGCGGTCGAGATTGGCCATATTTTCTTCTGCCGTGATAACGGCCATGATCATCGGCCTCTTGAGGGTTGATTCCCCGATGGTGAAGAGCTGAAGCCGGGGTGATTCCTGGTCCAGTTTTTCGAAATAGGCCTTGATCTGGCCGTAGTCGGCGAGCTCGCGGTCGGCCCCGACTTTATGGCCCAAGAACTGCTCAGGCGAAGTCTGGGCCAAGCTGAGAAGGGGAAACACCGCGATTAATAGGGCGAAGCCGGAAATTTTACGACGGATCATTCTTTTCTTCATCGATTCCTCCTTGGAGAAAAAAATAGACTTCTATTTATCACTCGGTTCGAGGAGTGTCAAGGATTTGAACAGCCCCCGGGCGCCGCCCGGGGATTCCCGATTATCGAGCCGTTCCGGGACCGCCTAGTCGCGGGACTGACGGATCAAAAACATGCGGAAGAGCTGCATGGCCGCCATGGCGGTCGAAGCCACATAGGTCAACGCTGCGGCCGAGAGGACCCGGCGTGCGCCGTCGAGCTCCTGACCTTTCAGGTAGCCACGATCCCCCAGCAGGGCCATGGCCCGTTTGGAAGCATTGAACTCCACGGGAAGAGTCAGCACACTGAAGAGAACGGCCCCGGCAAAAAGAAGGATGCCGATGTCCATCAGAATGCTCGGCCCCTTCTGGCTCATGAAGAAGCCGATGAGGAAGATCGGGAAGGCCAGAGCCGAGCCGAAGCTGGCGACCGGGTAGATGCCGTTGCGAAGGTGGAGCGGCGCATATCCCGTGTGGTGTTGGAGAGCGTGTCCGGCTTCATGAGCGGCGATGCCGAGGGCGGCGATGGAATTGCTCTCATAGACGCCAGCCGAAAGCCGGAGGACCTTTTTTCGCGGGTCATAATGATCGCTGAGTTGTCCGGGCGTTTCTTCGACCGGGACGTGTCCCGCGCCTCCAATGTTGAGAATCTCCCTGGCCATCTGAGCCCCCGAGACTCCCGAAGAAGCGCCGACCTTGCTGTACTTGACATAGGTCCCGCGCACTCTGGCCTGGGCATAGAAGGCCAGAAGGAGCGGCGGTATTATCAAAAGATATGTATAATCCCAGAAGAACATCGCCTTTTTCCTCCGCCGTCCATGATACCCGCTCCCCTGATCAGTGTCAATGAATCCCGCAGCTCAGGGCTGGTCCCACGACTCAATTATGCGGGCCCGTCCAATTGACACCCAGAGAGGCAATCTATAATATGGCAATGGTTCTGGACATGGAACCGACGACGGAGGATAGATGACATTGAAGGAACTGAACAGGTGGTCCGTCCTGATCATGCTGCTTTTCGCCCCCCTTATTCTGGCCGCCCAGACCGCGCAGGAAAAAGAGGCCCAGGCTGCCTCTTTCCTTGTCCAGGGTGATGACGCCTATGCCAAGGGCGATTATCAGAAGGCTGTCGAGGCCTATCTCCTCGTGGTCCAAACCCCCGGAAACACGATGAACCTTTCCCGGGCTTACATGGGCCTCTCCCTCTGCCATTTCTACCTCGACGAAGTCGAGAATGCCAAAAGATACATCCTCAAGGTCCTGGAGATCGAGCCGCAAAAAGAAGTCTCGCCGCTTTTCCATCCCCAGACGTATGTGGACCTCTTCGATGAGGTAAGGAAAGAGAACGAAGGAAAGCTCGGCCCTGGTGTCGTGGCTGCCCCGGCCCAGGCCGCCCCAGAGACCAAGAAAAAGCCGGCTGTCGGGCTGGAGCAGCAGGTCATTCCGGAAGGCATCCTGCAAGGAAGAGGAGGCCGCTTCGAAATCGGCGTCCATTTTTCTGCTTGGAGCGTCGACCCGGCCAAGAGCGCCTTTGAAGGCACGCTGACCAAGAGGTTCGCCAATGAAATTCGTGATCAGGTGACCGAGCAACTTCAGGCGAGTTATCCGGGAGACCTGTTCCCCGCGACTTATGTGAACGGCTTGTCTGTTGATTCCCAAGGCTCCAACTATGGCTTCGAGGTCCGCTACTATCCTCTGGGCTGGCGCGGCTCGATGAGCGTCGGGTTCTCCCTCGAAAAGACGAGGATCAAGGTGATGATGAAGGGGCCTGTGACCCAGAATTACTCCGATGGATCAACAGCCATTGTCGACTCGGACGCTTTTGTCGAGACGAACCCTTTGACGGTCAACCTGAGCTTCCGTTGGGATTTCGTCCCCTCCCGGCGAGTCACTCCCTATTTCGTTTTCGGCCTGGGCATCGGCCCTCTGGAAGGCACGGCCTCCTATGTTTACACCGGGACCTACCGCCGCGGGAGCGCCCAGACGGCCGTGTCGGGCGAGGACTCAAAGTCAATCGACCAATTGCGGGAAGAGGGGGAGATCGACCTCGACCGCTTCATACTCATTCATACCGCCCTCGGTGTCAAAGCCCGGATCTACAAGGGGATCATGCTCAGAGCTGAAGTGGGTTTCTGGGACGGCCTGATCCTGGGCGGCGGCCTGGCCTATCGCTTCTAATCCAGCCAGGACCTTTCCATTCCTTTCCCGCCAGCGTATAATAAACCCGACCGTGCTAGACGGGGAGCTAGCGGTGCCCTGTAGCCCACAACCCGCTCCAGTGGGGTCGATGGCCTGACCGAGGCCGGCCCTTTTCTGGTCTGTGTTCGGGCGGGAAGCGTTGAAGGTCGGGGCCCTGCGCAAAGAGCCCTCTGCGAACCCCGCCAGGACCGGAAGGTAGCAACGGTAGCAAAGCGGCCTCTTGTGCGTCAGTCAGCCTTGCCTGAGCCGAAGGCCCGGATAACGCAGGGGAAGGCCGTTCGAAGCCGGCTGCACGGTCGCTCCCTTTCAGCCCAGGGAAAAAATTCCTCTCCACTAAAGCGAGGGCGATGAGTCCGGCATCAAGAAAAGAGGGCGGCCTGGGCCTTCCTGATGCCTGCCCTGATTCGTACGCCGTAAGGGCAGGCCTTTTCGCACGAGCCGCAGTCCCGGCAGGCGAGAGCCGTCTCCGCCGGTGAGAGCTCAGAGTAAGCCGACCTTGCGGCGGCCGTCTTCCCATAGCTTTCATGATAGGCCAGCAAGCGGAGGATGTCGGTCGTGGCGAGGTGAGAGGGACATCGTTTCCGGCAGCGGCCGCAGAGGCGGCAGTAATCCCGGCCGTTTTCGGCGACATGAAGCCAGAGGGCGGACCTCTCCTCTGGAGTCATGGCTTTTCCGGGCACGGCCAGGTCCTCCTCCATCTGCTCCCGGTTCAGGATCTCGGTGACGGCGCTGGAGACGTGGCGGTCTTCCAGCACCCATTTGAGCATGGCCTGGAAGAGAGAAGAAGTCCCCGTGCGGTAGCGGTCCAGGTTCTGACGCCGGCCGCCCACCTTGAGCGTTTTCATGGCGACCACACCGACCTCACGGCCGGCGGCATACCCGATCAGGTCTCTCATCCGGCTCACGCCGAGGTAATCATCATAGGTCTCGACGTCTTGAGAAGGCTCCTCGATGTCGAAGATGTTGTAGCCGACCTGGACCATGTCGTAGCGCCCGCAGTCCACGGCCGTCCGGACCACGCTTTCGTGGTTGGAGTGGCAGGACAGACCGCTGAACCGGCACTTTCCCTCCTTCTTCAGCCGCTCGAAAACTCTGGTCACTCTCTCATCCACCAGGTCTTCCGGACGTTCCGCGCCATGGATGGAAAGCACATCCAGATAATCCGTCTGGAGACGGCGGAGGCTGCCTTCGACCGAACCGATGATGGAATTCTCGCCCCAGCTGCCCCGAAGATGGAACTTCGTGCAGACGAAAACCTTGTCCCGGCCCGCTTCCTTGCAGAGGCGGCCGATCTGGCGCTCACTGTTGCCGTTGCCGTAGCTCGTGGAGGTGTCGATGTAGTTCACGCCGCGCTCGATGATCTCGCGGAAGAGAGACCAATCGGGCAGGGGGCTTCCCCCGAGGCTGATTTCCGAGATGAACAAGCCGGTCCGGCCCAGCCGCCTGTACCACATCCCGCCCCGCTTCTGTCTCCAGTCTTCGGCCTGGCCGGCCCTGGAGGCTGCGGAGAGGCGCGCCAGAGAGGCTAGCCCTCCGAGCGCAATGCTTTTAAAAAACCTTCGTCTTGAAATCAAAGCTTTTCCGTTCCTTTCATCTGGCGGTTGTCAAACCTGTTCCGGCTGGCTCTCCAGGAGGCCGAGCTTGGCCAGCAGGCCTCGCACTTGGTCTTTTCCGGTCTCATCCAGCGGCAACAGGGGAAGACGGGGGGCACCCCCGGCATAGCCCAGGAGGTCGAGGGCGTGCTTAATGGCGGGGATGCCCAGAGTCTGGGTAAGGGCCTTGTTGAGTGGCGTGAGGTCGAGCTGCAGCTGGCGGGCCTCGACCAGCTTTCCGCGGCGGAAAAGCACCTGGATTTGGACACAGAGCTCAGGGACGGCCGCGGCCATGGCCAGGACACCTCCGCTCGCGCCGAGCAGGAGTCCGGCCAGGAAGATGCTTCCCGCTCCCAGGAGGAAGCGGAAATCGGGCCGGACGCCGGGGACCACGTCGGCGAGGTTGGAGAGGGCTCCTGAGCTGTCCTTGACACCGGCCATGTTGGGATGGCGGGAGAGCTCGATGACGGTGGACGGGTCCACAGAGATTCCCGTATTCTGGGGGATGTTGTAGATCAGGACGGGAACCGGTGATTTGTCGGCGACTTCAAAATAGTAGTGCTTGATCACCTCCTGTTTCATCAGTGATTTATAATAGTGCGGCGGCTTGATCAAAACGGCGTCCGCCCCCAGCCCGGCCAAACGGCTGGCGAATTCTATGGTCAGGCGGGTCGATTCCCGCGAGGCTCCGGCGATGACTTTCATCTCGGGCGCGGCTGTCGCCCGGGCGGCGGCGACGAGTTTCTCCGATTCGGCATCTTCGAGCAGGACCGCCTCACCGGTCGACCCGAGGACCACATAGCCCGCCAGACCTGTTGTGTTGTAGCGGAGGATGTTTTTTCTGAACCCGTCGATGGCGATCTCATCACCGGCGAAGGGTGTCGTCAGTGCGGCAAAGACGCCGTCGAAGCTCATGGTCATGGAGGTCTCCTTTTTTAGCTAGCGCTCATTCCTCGATGTCCTGCAGGTCTTTCTCGCTCAGCCCGAAATAATGGCCGACTTCGTGGAGCACAACCTCCCGGATCCGTTCCTTGACCTCATCTTCCGAGGCGGAAAGGCGTTCGATCGGCTCTTGATAGATAA
>Ga0154897_1102_pt1 | contig 9126 bp, 9 predicted proteins | sample Rifle2008BG19ft_FD_105869 | JGI IMG/M metagenome (GOLD analysis project Ga0154897, IMG submission 105869) | Candidatus Aminicenantes bacterium RBG_19FT_COMBO_59_29
GGGCCCATTTGTTTGTCGTAGTAGTCCGTTTGGTCGAAGGGGAAAGCAGAGCTCTTGAGGTCGACGGGACCGTAGCTGGCCGTGACTGCCTCTTCGGTCCGGCCGATCGCCGCATCCAGCGAAGAGATGATCCCGATAATCAATTTGGCCGGAGTATACGGCTTGACATCAGCCATCAAGCCATCACCATACGACAGCCCACATGAAAAAGCAATGCTCCCCTGCCTTGAGATACGTGCCTGCGCAATCCCTCCGCAGCGCAGCGGCCACGGTTCATGCTTTATTGCCCCTCGCCTATTTGACCGTGCTTCATCGTTTCCATATAATGAGGACGCCATGAAGTGGGTTTACATCGAAGACATCGGACTGCATGTCGAGCAGGACGTCGAAATCAGGGGCTGGATTTATAATAAGCGCTCAAGCGGCAAAGTCCGGTTTCTTCTCGTTCGAGACGGCACGGGCATTATCCAAGCGACTCTCTTCAGCGCCGCCAAGGACGATCCCCTTTTCCGCGAGTTCGACGCCCTAACCCAGGAATCCTCTGTGATCATCAGGGGCTTGGTCCGGGAAGAAAAACGGGCGCCCGGCGGATATGAGCTCAGCATCAACGACCTGGAAACGCTCCAGATCGCCCAGGATTATCCCATCACTCCCAAGGAGCACAGCACTCCATTCCTGATGGAGCACCGCCATCTCTGGCTGCGCTCGCGCAAGCAGCACGCCGTCCTCCAGGTCCGGGCCGAGGTCATCAAGGCCATCCGCGATTTTTTTGATGGCCGCGGCTTCCGGCTCATGGATACTCCCATCTTGACGCCGAGCGCCTGCGAAGGGACGACGACCCTTTTTGAAACCCAGTACTTCGATCAAAAAGCTTACCTGAGCCAGAGCGGCCAACTCTATAACGAGGCCACGGCCGCCGCCTTCGGCAAAGTCTACTGTTTTGGGCCGACATTCCGGGCGGAAAAGTCCAAGACCCGCCGCCACCTGATCGAATTCTGGATGGTTGAGCCGGAAGTCGCCTTTGCCAAGCTCGAGGACGCGATCGATTTGGGAACCGACCTCGTCCTTTTCATCCTAGAACGGGTGCTGGCCAGGCGCCGGGGGGACCTCGAGGACCTCGAGCGGGACACCAAACCCCTGGAGGCCATCCGGAAGCCGTTCCCCCGCCTGACCTACGACGAGATCGTCCCCGACCTTCAGAAGCGGGGTTCGGCCATGTCCTACGGTGACGACTTTGGGGCGCCCGAGGAATCGCTCATATCCCAGATCTCGACCAACCCCGTCTGCATCACTCATTTCCCCGCTAAAATAAAGGCTTTTTATATGCAACCCGAGGCGACCCGACCCGACCTCGTCCTGGGAGTCGATTTCATGGCCCCCGAAAGCTACGGCGAGATCATCGGCGGAGGCCAGCGCATCCACGACCTGGCCCTGCTGGAGCGTCGCCTTCAAGAACACAACCTGCCCCGCGAAGCCTATGAGTGGTACCTGGACCTGCGCCGGTTCGGGGCTTGCCCTCACTCCGGTTTTGGGATGGGGATTGAAAGGACAGTAGCCTGGATTTGCGGCCTCAAGCACATCCGCGAAACCATCCCCTTCCCCCGTCTCCTTTATCGGATCTACCCTTAAGGAGTCCAGCCTCCATTTCGTCCCGAGATTCATCGTCCAGAGGCCGCCGGGTCGCCCTCATCACCTACGGATGCGCCAAGAACCTGGTGGACAGCGAGGTCATGCTTGGGCACTTGAGCAGGGCAGGATATGAGATCTTGCCGCAGCCCGAAGAGGCCGATGTTGTCATTGTCAACACCTGCGGGTTCATCCAGCCGGCCAGGGACGAGGCCGGACAGGGAATCGAGAGCGCTCTTGCCCTAAAAAAGAAGCGGCCGGACAGGACGATCGCCGTGACCGGATGCTTCGTCGAGAGATCCCGCTCTGAACTGGAACGGAAATACCCGGAGGTGGATATCTGGCTGGGAGTACGGGATTTTAACCATATAGTCGAAGCCCTCGAGAGGAGGCCCTATAGGCGCGGTCTGAGGACGTATCTTCTAGGCCCCGAGACACCACGCCTGTTGTCCACACCTTCGACCTGGGCCTATCTCAAGATTTCCGAAGGCTGCTCTCATGAATGCGCCTTCTGTGCCATTCCCCTTATCAAGGGGGCCTACCGCTCCCGAAGCATCCCGTCTATCGTAGCTGAGGCCGAGGCACTGGCCGAAAGAGGGACCAAAGAAATCAACCTGATTTCCCAAGATTCGACCTATTTCGGCCGCGATAGGAGACGGCGGGGTGAATTGATCAAGCTCCTGCGTCGGCTGGTCGAAGTGCAGGGGATACGCTGGATCCGGCTGCTCTACGGCTATCCGGAGGAGATCACGCCGGGACTGCTCGAGATCATGAAAGAGGAAAAGATCTGTTCCTATCTGGATATCCCGTTCCAGCATTCCGACCGCAGTCTTCTCGAGTCGATGAAGCGGAGCATGAACGGCACCCGCGCCCTTCGACTCGTGGAGACGATTCGAAAGGCATTGCCCGACGTGGCCATCAGGACATCGCTCATCGTCGGTTTCCCCGGGGAAGGCAGGGACGAGTTCCGCGCTCTGAAGAAATTCGTCCAGGAAGCGGCCTTCGACCACCTCGGCGTGTTCACCTACTCTCCCGAAGAAGGGACCTGCGCCCTAGAGTTGGGGGACCCTGTTCCGGAAAGCGAGAAGACCCGCCGCCGCGACGAAATCATGGCCCTTCAAGCTGGGATTGCCGCCTCTGTTCATAAGAAGTATCTTCATCGGCGCTTGGACGTCCTGATCGACCCTTCATCTCAGGCCGGAAAAAAAGGAATCGTGGGACGGGCGAGATTCCAGGCCCCGGAAGTGGACGGAGTGGTCCTGATCGAGCGGGGAGGCGCGGCCGTGGCACCGATTCTCCCGATTGAAAAGGTTGAAATCATCTCGACGGGAGTATATGATCTACGCGGAATCGCCGTCCGATGAAAACCATCTGGAGGATCATCGCCTCCTTTTTCGGGCTCGGTTTTTTTCCGGTCGCGCCCGGGACCGTTGCCAGCCTGGCTATCGTCCTGCTCTATAAGTGGCTGCTCTACCCGCTGGCCCTTCCCCATCTTTTGTTGATCGGATTGCTGCTCCTCGTCCTGGGAGTTCCCGCCGCCGCCGCCTATTCCTCCGAGCTCAAAAAAACCGACCCCGGATGTGTCGTTATCGACGAGGCCGCTGGACAGCTCCTCGTCCTTGTCTCTGTTTCTCCCGATTGGACCCTCCTGGTCATCGGCTTCCTGCTTTTCCGTTTTTTCGATATCGTCAAGCCCTTCCCCATTCGCAAGCTGGAGGGGCTTCCCGGCGGCTGGGGCATCATGGCCGATGATGTCGCAGCTGCCCTGATGGCCAAATTGCTGCTCCACCTTTTTATTTATCTGCAGTGAAAAAAGAGATTCCCGGCAGAGTCGAGATCATCGCCGTCGGCTCCGAGCTTCTCACCCCCCATTTCCAGGATACGAATTCGCTGTATCTGAGCGCCCGCCTGAATGACCTCGGATGGACGGTGGCCTATAAGACTATCGTGGGCGATGATAAAAAAGACCTCAGCTTGCTCGTTCGAGAGGCCCTTCGTAGGACGGAGCTGGTCATGGTCACGGGTGGTTTGGGCCCGACGGGGGACGACATCACGAGAGAAGCCGTAGCTCGGGCACTGGGAACGGATCTGGAACTGCAGAGAGATGTCCTGGAGAGGATAGCCGACCGTTTCCGAAGGCGGCAGCTGCCGATGCCCAAAGCCAACAGGAAGCAAGCCTTGATCATCCGCGGCGCCGAGGTCCTTCCGAATGAAAACGGGACTGCGCCAGGGCAGCTGATCAGGGTGGGCGGAAAGAAAGTCGTTCTCCTCCCGGGTCCTGCCCATGAGCTCAAACCGATGTGCGAGAAATTTGTCTGGCCTTTATTGGGGAGAGAGCGACGCGGCCATCTCTCCCGCGCCGTGCTCGCCATGACGGGTCTGACGGAGTCAACGGCCGAAGCCCTCATCTCGGATCTCTATCCCAAGACGGCCGACCTCGGCTTGACCATACTCGCCTCTCCCGGCCAAATCGAGATCCATCTGCTGGCTTTTTCAGCGGAGAGCCGGCTTTCCGCCGAAACCAAGCTGCGCGGGCTGAAATCCAGGATCAGCAGGCGATTGCGGACCTATGTGTTTTCTGAAGTTGGCGAATCCCTGGAACAAGTTGTCGGATTGCTCTTGAGGGAGAAGAAGAAAACTCTGGCGGTTGCCGAATCGTGCACCGGGGGATTGATCAGCCACCGCTTGACCAACGTACCTGGGAGTTCCGAATATTTTCTGGAGGGAGTCGTCGTTTACAGCAACGTCGCCAAGGCCGATCTTCTGGCTGTGCCGCCGGACCTTATCGAGGCCCACGGCGCGGTCAGCGTTCCTGTCGTCCGGGCCATGGCCTCGGGCATCCGGAGACGCTCTCGGGCCGACCTCGGCCTGGCTATCACTGGCATCGCCGGACCGGCGGGCGGAACCCCGGAGAAGCCGGTCGGGCTGGTCTATGTTGCTTTGGCCCGGCCGGGGGCGATTGAGGTCCAAAAAAACTTGTTTCCGGGAAAGCGAGAACAGGTTAAGATGCAGTCCGCCCAAAAGGCCCTGGACATGGTGCGACGGCATCTCCTTCAGAAAGCCAAAACGAGGGAGAGAAGGGCTCGATGAGAACGTTCATCGCGATCGACCTTGATGAGAGCCTGAAAAAAGCCCTGGAGACGTTTGCCGGCAAACTCAAACCGCTGGCCAGGAACGTCAGCTGGGTGGGTGCGGCCGGCATGCACCTGACGTTGAAGTTCTTGGGGGAGATCTCGGAAGCGGACGCCGCACGGGTCTCCTCAGCCCTGGAAGAGACCGCTGCCCGACACAGGGTCTTCGCTCTCGTCCTCGAAGGTACGGGAACGTTTCCTCCCGGACGAAGGCAGCCGCGTGTCCTCTGGGTGGGGGTTTCTCCCGGGCCTCCCCTGCTCGCACTTCAAGAAGATGTCGAAAGAGAGATGGCCAAACTCGGGTTTGAACGAGAAAAGAGGCCATTCCATCCCCATCTGACTCTCGGCCGGGTGAAGTCCCCTGCCGGACTCGACCCTCTGGTCCAGGAGATAAGGCAACAACAGGACAGGAGGTTCGGAGAGATGAGCGTCCAGAAGTTCAGCTTTTTCCAGAGCATTCTCAAGCCATCCGGAGCCGAATATACCGTCCTTAAGGAGTTCCGTTTGAGATGAGGATCATTTGGATAATCGGGGCCTATTTCGTCGGCTCAATCCCCTCCGGATTCATAATTTTCAGGATGGGCGGAAGCAAGGACATTCGGGAATTCGGCAGCCGGAGCACTGGAGCCACCAACGTCCTCCGGCTCAAGGGTTGGCGCTATGCGCTCCCCGTCCTGGTCATCGACGTCTTGAAAGCCGCCCTCCCGGTCTGGCTCGCCCTGAGAGCTTTTCCCGCCGACAGGCGGGTTGCTTTTGGCGTGGCCCTGATGGTTGTCCTCGGCCACTGTTTTCCCGTGTTCATCGGGTTCAAGGGGGGAAAGGGAGTCTCCACCGCCATGGGTTCCTATGCGGTCCTGGCGACGGTCCCGTTTTTGCTTAGTCTGGCGGTTTTCGCGGGGGTGATTGCGGCCACGCGCTATGTCTCCCTCGGATCCCTGCTGGCCACCCTGTCATTTCCGTTGATCGTGTATTTCGGCCGTGGTGATAACGGTCTGGCCGCCCTCGGGCTGACTGTTTTTGCCGTGATCGCGGTTCGTCACGCCGGCAACATCCGGCGGCTGATCAAGGGCCAGGAGAGAAAGCTCGGACAGAAGACAAGAATGGAGAACGGATAAACGGGCATGGACGCGGCGATAATAGGTGGCGGCAGCTGGGGTTCAGCTTTTGCCCTTCATCTCGGACGACGGCGTCTCAAGACCCAGCTCTGGGTCAGGGAAAAAGAAATCCTGGAAGGGCTCCTGGAAACCCGGCAAAACGGCGTTTTCCTCCCCGGGTTCGGTTTTCCTCCCGAGGTCTTCTTCTCGGCCGACCTTCGGGAGACCGCGTCCTCGGCGGGAGTCCTATTTATCGCCATCCCCTCCCGCTTCTGCCGCCCGATCTTTGAGGAGATCGCCCCGGTCCTGAAGGCGGAACAGGTCGTTGTCAGTCTGACCAAAGGGATAGAGGCAGGCTCGCTCAAGAGGATGACCGAGGTGATGAACGAGGTCTTTTCACCGCGCTCCCTCCCGCGTCTGGCCGTCCTCAGCGGTCCGAGCTTCGCCCGGGAAGTGGCCGAAAGACACCCCACCGCCGTGGTCATCGCCTCTGCCCTCGGCGAGGCCGCGCAGACCGTCCAGCACCTCGTCTCCAACATTCATTTCCGGGCCTACACCAGCAGTGACGTCATGGGGGTCGAGCTGGCCGGCGCGTTGAAAAACGTGATCGCCATCGCCGCTGGAATTTCGGACGCTCTGAGCTTCGGACACAACACTCGGGCCGCCCTCATCACGCGGGGGATAGCGGAAATGACCAGGCTCAGCCTGAAGCTCGGGGCCAAGAAAGAGACCTTTCTGGGATTGGCGGGGATCGGTGACCTGGTCCTCACCTGCACGGCCCGGATGAGCCGCAACTATCATGTCGGTTACGAGCTCGGGAAAGGGCGGCGGCTGGCTGAGGTCCTGGCAGAGACGCCAATGGTGGCCGAGGGGGTCACGACGACCGTCTCTATCCGGGACCTTTCCCGCAGGGAGGAGGTCGAAATGCCGATCTCGACGGAGGTCTATCGGATTCTCTATGAAAATAAAAGCCCGAAGGGGTCCATTGGGGACCTGATGCTGCGAACTCTGAAAGGCGAATAACGCGAAGTGAGGATGGAGATGAAAAAAACTATGATTTTGGCCATCGCTTTGGGTCTGTGTCTGGCGACGTGCGCGTCCTCCCAGAAGAAGCTCCAGCAGGCCAAAGAGAAAGACCCTCAATACCAATACTCCATGGGCGCCGTTTACCTGAACAACAACAACCTTGACGAGGCCATCCGGCTATTCAACAAGGCGCTGTCCCTCGACCCCCGGCACTTCCAGTCATTGAACGCCCTGGGCCTCATCTATTCGATGAAAGGCGACCTCCAGGGGGCTGAGAAGTACTTCCTGAAATGCTTGGAGGTTTCTCCGGCCTTCATGGAGGCCCGCAACAATCTGGGCATGATCTATCAGGAGCTGGGCTATCTAGACAAGGCAGAGGAGGAGTTCAAGAAAGTCACCGCCGATGCAAACTACGGCAGCAAGGAGTTGCCCTACTATAACCTGGCCCGGTTGTATTCATTGCGCCAGGATTGGGAAACCGCCCTTTTCTATGCGGACAAGGCGATCCAAACCAACGCCCGTTATCATTTGGGCCATAGCCTCCGAGGCTACATCCTGGAGAGCCAAGGCAAGTTTGTCGAGGCCTTAGAATCCTATAAGCAGGCAGTCAAACTGCTCCCCAGTGACGTCACCTACAAATTCAACCTTGCCGCCGCTTATTTCAAGAACAGCGACTTCCGTCAAGCCGGGGAAATCTTAGGGGAGATCCTGCCCTTGATCTCAGACCCTGAAATGAAGGGAAAAGCCGACTCCTATTTAAAAACAATCAAGGAAAAGGAAAAACAAGGCGTCTAGGGTCAGGTCCCCTCTTCCCAAGCCGCCAGATATTTTTTCTGCTCGGCTGTCAGCCGATCGATCCTGATCCCCATCGAACGCAGCTTGAGACGAGCGATGTGCTCATCGATCTCTCGAGGGACAGTGTGGACCTCTTTGGCCAGCGTCCTGCCTTTCCGGCTGAGGTAGAGAGTGCACAGCGCCTGGTTGGCAAAACTCATATCCATGACCATCGCCGGATGGCCTTCGGCTGCGGCCAGGTTAATCAATCGTCCCTCGCCCAAAAGGTAGATCTTGCGTCCGCTGCGGAGTTCGAACTCGTCCACGAATTCCCGGATTCGTTTTTTTGCCCTGGCCAGTGAAGTGAGGGCGGGGATGTCGATTTCCACGTTGAAATGGCCGGAGTTGGCGACGATCGCGCCGTCCTTCATCCTGATAAAATGCCGGCGGGTGATGACAGCCTTGTCTCCGGTGACGGTCACAAAGATATCGCCGATCGAAGCCGCTGTCTCGAGCGGCATGACTTCGTACCCGTCCATCACGGCCTCCAGGGCGCGCAGAGGGTCGACCTCGCAGATTATAACAATGGCGCCAGCTCCCTTCGCCCGCATGGCCACACCCCGGCCGCACCAGCCGTAGCCGGCGACGACGAAGTGGAGACCGGCCATGAGGATGTTGGTCGAGCGGAGAATGCCGTCAATCGTGCTCTGTCCGGTCCCATAGCGGTTGTCAAAGAGATGTTTGGTGTTAGCGTCGTTGACGGCGATGATTGGGTAAGCCAGCACTCCTTTGGCGGCCATACTTCTCAGACGGATGACTCCAGTCGTCGTCTCCTCAGTCCCCCCAAAGATCTCCCCGATCAGGGTCCGGCGGCGGGAATGAAGCGTGCTGACCAGGTCGGCTCCGTCGTCCATCGTGATCTGGGGCTTATGGTCGAGCGCCTGATTGACATGACGGTAGTACGTTTTGTGGTCTTCTCCCTTTATGGCAAAGACCGGGACACCGAAATACCTGACCATCGCCGCTGCAGCATCGTCCTGAGTGCTGAGCGGGTTGGAGGCGCAAAGCGCCACTTCGGCCCCGCCGAGCTTGAGCGTTTCCATCAGGTTGGCCGTCTCCGTGGTCACGTGCAGGCAGGCCGATACCCGGACGCCAAGGAGGGGCTTTTCCCTTGCGAACTTCTTCTTGATGGATTCCAGAACGGGCATGAACCGGGCCGCCCATTCAATTTTGAGCCGTCCTTTGGCGGCCAAGCGCAGGTCTTTGACGTCGTGATTCATGTTTTCCTCAGCGCAGCCCAGCGTCGCGGCGCAGGGCCGCCGCCTTGTCGGCCTTCTCCCAGGTGAATTCCGGCTCGGTTCGGCCGAAATGACCGTAAACGGAGGTCTTCCGGTAGATGGGGCGGAGCATGTTTAAGGCGGTGATCATTGCCTTGGGCTTGAGGGAGAAATGCGCCCGGATCAGCTCCTTGATTT
>Ga0154897_1039_pt3 | contig 8905 bp, 10 predicted proteins | sample Rifle2008BG19ft_FD_105869 | JGI IMG/M metagenome (GOLD analysis project Ga0154897, IMG submission 105869) | Candidatus Aminicenantes bacterium RBG_19FT_COMBO_59_29
TCTCCGGAAAAAGCGAACGGGATCTTTTCCTGCCGTCCCCGGCTGTCGGCGAATATCAGCAGGCCGGTTGCATAGCAGGAGGCCTTGGGCAAGTCGGCGACCCCGGGCACCCTCTCCAGAAGGTCGGCATAGGTGATCCTCACGGGAAGAGTGATGTGTGTGGTCGTATCCCTTTCGACGGGTATCGGCGACTCCAGGCCCGTCTTCAGGGCGAAATAATCCGTCCCCTCGACGACGACCCGGTAATCATATTCAGTTAGGGAATAGGTCGAGCGTGCCGAGTTGGCAATTTCGAGAAAGAAGACAAGGATAAGCCCCGACGAATCCATGTCCCGGATCTCTTTTCTTTCCAGGGTGACGACGATATTTTTTTTCGCCGCAGGGACCGCCAGCCCGGCCGCTATTAGAAAAAAAAGAAGGCCGGAAACCGTCCTTGGCAGCAGTGATTTGGCCATGTTCAATTCGAAACTACTAGGATACACGATGGCCTTCCAAAGGACAAGCTCAGATATCGCCTGAGGCCCAAAACACCCGGCTCAACAAAAGGGGAAAACCGTGATAGAATAGGCTTCCGAGATGACGGCTATGCCAGAATATAAGGCGGACTTCAGGGACAAGGCCCTCTTCGTCCGGCTGTTCGGCCGGAGCGTCTACGCAGTGGGCGGTTTCGTCCGTGACCTGGTTATGGGGATGCCGTCCACTGAGGTGGATATCCTGGTCACCGGTTTCCCTTTGGACGAGATCATCCGGCGGATCGGTCCCCACGGCAAGGTCGACCTCGTCGGCCGGAGCTTTGGCATCATCAAGTTTACTATCCGGAAGAAGACCTACGACATCGCCCTTCCGAGAACGGACACCCCGTCCGCCCAGCCGGCCAGGCACCACCGGGATTTCCTGATCACGGCCGATCCCGCCCTTCCTGTTGAGAAGGACCTTGAGCGCCGGGATTTCCGCTGCAACAGCATGGCCCTGAGGCTCGCGGACGGGGCCCTCATCGACCCGTTCGGCGGACGGGAAGACATCAACGCCAAGCTGATCCGGCTGACCAACCCCCGGGCCTTTCCCGAGGACCCTCTCCGCGTGCTGCGGGTGGCCCGGTTCTCTTCCGTCCTCGGTTTCTCCGTAGACCCGGAAATCTATGAAATTGCCAAGGAAATCGACCTGAGCGGCCTGAGTGTGGAGAGAGTTAACGAGGAGATGTTCAAGATTCTCCTGCTCTCGGAGCGCCCATCGGTCGGCTTGGAAGGGCTGTTCAAGCTCGGCGTCCTCAAGCAGCTCTTCCCAGAGCTCTACCGCCTCACCTTGTCCATCCAGGACTCCCTTTTCCACCCGGAGAAGGATGATTTCGGCCATCACAGCGTCTGGCATCACACCCGGCTGACGGTCGACCAGGCCAAGGCCATAGGCGGGTTCGCTGGCCTCGGCCAAGAGAAAAAGCTGTGCCTGCTGCTCGCCGCTCTCAATCACGATGTCGGCAAACCGGCGACCGCCCACTGGGAATACAAGCGCGGCCGGATGGCCATCACCAACAACGGCCACGACCTGGCCAGCGAGCGGATCGTCAAGAAGGTCCTGGCCCGGTTCCGGATCTTTTCCTGGAATGGATATAACCTGAGGAAGATGGTGCCCCTGCTCATCCGCTCCCATCACCGGCTGTCCGAGCTCTGGCAGAACAGGGAGAATGTCACCAAGAAGGCCTTCAACCGGCTGGCAGCGGAAACCAAGGGGGAGATCGAGCTCCTGGTCTATCTTGACGCCGCCGACCGGGCCGGCAGGAAGGAGCGCCTGGTCAAGTCCCTGGACCGCCAGGGGAAATGGCTCCTCCTCAGGTTCGCTGAACTGAACGTCAGCCGCGAGACCATCAAGCCGCTGATCCTGGGCCGGGACCTGATCGGCTTGGGTGTTCAGCCGGGCCCGGCCATGGGCAAGATACTGAAACGCCTGTACGGAATGCAGCTCGACAACTCTTTCGAGACCCGAGCCCAGGGGATCCGGGCCGCCCAAAACCTGATCAAGGGGAAAAAGACATGAAGATCCTCGTCTGTGGGGGGGCGGGATACATCGGCTCCCACACGGTCAAGTCCCTCCTCCGCGATGGTCATGAAGTCATCATCTTCGACAATTTCTCGTCCGGGAAAGAGGAGCTGGTGATCGGCGGAGAAGTCATCCGCGGAGACCTGGACGACAAGGAGCCGATTCGCGAGGTTTTCAGGACCAGAAAGATCGAAGCCGTCCTGCACTTCGCCTCCCTCATCCAGGTGGGCGAGTCCTACCTCAACCCCCAGAGATACTACACTCATAACCTCAGCACCAGCCTAAACCTGTTCGAAGCCATGCTGGAGGCGGACGTCAAAAAGATCATTTTCTCCTCGAGCGCCGCGGTCTATGGAGCCCCCCAGGAGATCCCGATCACGGAATCCCACCCCCTGAACCCGATCAACCCCTACGGTCACACCAAGCTCTTCGTTGAAAGAATTCTCCAGGACTACGAGAAGGCTTATGGCATGAGGTTCATCTCCCTTCGCTACTTCAACGCGGCCGGAGCGGACCCGGATACCGAGCTGGGAGAGCTGCATGACCCGGAAACCCACCTCATTCCGAACATCCTTCAGTTCCTGCTCGGGAAAAGGGATAGCTTCCAGGTTTACGGAACAGACTTCCCCACTCCAGACGGCACGGCCATCCGGGACTATATCCATGTCACCGACCTGGCCGATGCCCATGTCCTGGCGTTGAGGAAGCTGCTCACCTCGGGGGAGAGCGATGCCATCAACCTGGGGGCCAGCCGCGGCTTCTCCGTCTTGGAAGTGGTCAAGAAGGTTGAAGAGATGACCGGCCTGAGGGTCCCCTTCCGCGCCAAGCCCAAGCGGCTGGGCGATGTGCCGGTTCTACTGGCCTCTAAAGAGAAGGCCGAGCAACGGCTGGGCTGGAGGCTCCGCTATTCCGGATTGGAGACGATCGTCGAAACCGCCTGGCGCTGGCACAATAAAGTCGTCAAGAACTAGGTATATCTTGTACTCAAAATGAGTACAAATCCACTTATCTTATCAAAAATCGACAAAACTGGTTGACCGGGCAGCGATAGCATGGTATAAGGAAAGACCTTAGGCGATGAAAAAGCGAACGCGCAGTGCCTTTCTTATTGTAGGCCTGGCTTTATTTCTCAACTGGGCCTGCACTTCATCCAAGGTTCCCCCGAAAGTTGTCACCCCGCCGGCGCCCGCCCCTGTGCAGGAAAAGAAGCCGGCCGAGCCGCTTCCCCAGGAGAAGCCGCCGGAACCTAGCGAAGCACCTCAGGCTCAGGAATTGGTTCCATCCGAAAATCAGACCCAGGACACTGAAGCCCTCGCAGGGAAAGAAGATCCCGCTGTCGTCTTGGAACGGGCGCTTGAAACCTACCAGGATGCGCTGGCAGCTTGGGAAAGGGGGGAGTGGGATTCAGCTTTCCAGGCCCTGGACGAGGCCTATGCCCTGATCCTCAAGGTCGAACTTCCTACGGATTCTCCCCTGGTCCAGGAGAAAAACGACCTTCGGCTCCTGATCGCCCAGCGCATCCAGCAGATCTACGCTTCCCGGCCGGTTACCATCGGAGACAACCACAAGACCATCCCTCTCGAGGAAAACAAGGAAGTCCTGGACGAGGTCAAGTCGTTCCAGACCAGAGAGAAAGCCGATTTTCTCGAAGCCTATAAGAGGTCGGGGCTGTACCGCGATATGATTTTGGAGGAACTCCGCAAGGAGGGCCTGCCGGAGGAGCTTTCCTGGCTGCCGCTCATCGAGAGCGGGTTTAAGGTAAGAGCGCTCTCCCGGGCGCGGGCTTTGGGCATGTGGCAGTTCATCTCCTCGACCGGCTACCGCTTCGGGCTCAAGCGGGACCGCTTTGTCGACGAGCGCATGGATTTCCTCAAGTCCACCCGGGCGGCCATCAGGTACCTGACCGAGCTCCATTCCTTCTTCGGCGACTGGTCAACCGCCCTTGCCGGCTACAATTGCGGAGAGATCCGGGTGCAGAACGTCATCCGCAGCCAGCGGATCGACTACCTCGACAACTTCTGGGACCTCTACCGACAGCTCCCGTGGGAGACGGCGCGGTTCGTACCTCGGTTAATAGCCACGCTCCTGATCATCAACAACCCCGAAAAATACGGCTTCGTCCTCCCCGAGCCCGCCCCTCCGCTGCGGTTTGAGACGGTGCCCATCGATCAACCCTTCAAGCTGTCGGACCTGGCGGTGACGCTGGGCGTAGGTGCCGCTCAGCTCACTGCTCTAAACCCCGAGCTGCGGTATGACTCCACTCCTTCCTACGGATACTTGCTGCGCGTTCCGGTCGGCTGTGGAGAGAGAATCGGGGCGGTGGCCTCCGGCCTTCCTAAATGGATCCCCCCCGAAGCCCAGTACAATTGGCACTCCGTGCGCAAGGGAGAGACTCTGTCCACCATCGCGGCCCGCTACCGCACGAGCGTCAGCGCTATCGCCCGGCTGAACGGCCTGCGCAGCGTTCACTTCATCAAGCCGGGGCAGAGGCTGAAGATCCCGGGCCGCGGGACAGCGGTTTCCTAGTCCGCACCGCGGGGACCATCATCAGACGGGAAAGCCGGGGAAAGATTCCTCAGGCGGCCGATCCTTTGGCCAATCGCGCTATTTGGATTTCTTAGCGGACTTCTCTTTGCCCTTTTTCTTCTTCTTGGCTTTCTTTTTGAATTCCGTGCCGACGAGCTCCAGCATGGCCAGATCGGCGCCATCACCCAAGCGCCGTCCCAGTTTGACGATCCGGGAATATCCGCCGGGCCTCTGGCCGAAACGCGGCCCTAGGTCGTCGAAAATTTTGGCCACAACCGCCTCTTTCCGCACAAAGGCCATGACCTGGCGACGGGCATGGAGAGTGCCCTTCTTCCCCAGCGTGATCATCTTCTCCGCCAGCGGCCGAACTTCTTTGGCCTTGGCCAGCGTTGTCCGGACCCGCTCTTTCTCCAAAAAGGAGGTGACGAGGTTGCGCAGCAGGGCCAGCCGGTGGGCGGTCGGCCGCCGCAGTTTTCGACCCTTGACCTGGTGCCTCATGCACTCAGCTCCTTTCTTTTCTTCTCCTCCTGGACCTCGGCCTGAATCCGCTCGATGAGCTTGGGATGGAGGTCCAGGCTCAAGCCCAGGTTGAGGTTGGACAGGGTTTCCTTGATCTCGGCCAGCGATTTCCGGCCGAAGTTCTTGGTCTTGAGCAGCTCATCCTCGCTCTTCTGGACGAGCTCGTAGATCCGCTCGATGCCGGCCGATTTCAGGCAGTTCGAGGACCGGACCGAAAGCTCGAGGTGCTCGATGGGCTTGAGGAGGACGTCGAGCTGGGTGATGTAAGGGATCTCCTTCTTGGCGATGATCGGCTCCTTCTCCAACGGCTCGTCGATGATGTTTAGGAAGATGGCCAGATGGTCGCGCAGGATCTTGGCCGACTGGGAAAGCGCCTCGTGAGGTGAGATCGCACCCGTCGTCCAAATCTCCAGGCTGAGGCTTTCGTAGTCGATCCTTTTCCCCAGGCGAGCCTGCTCGACGCGGTAGTTCACTTTCTGGATGGGGGAGTGCGAGGAATCGAGGGGGATGTAGTCGACGCTCAGGGCTTCGTCGAAATTCTGGTCGGCCGAGACATAGCCGCGGCCGCTTTTGACGATCATTTCGATATCCAGCTTGCCGTCCCGGTCGAGGGAGGCAATATGAACGTCCGGGTCCAGGATCTCGATGTCTCCGTCATGGACGATGTGCGACGACTTGGCCTCGGCCGGGCCCTCTATCTTGAGAGTTATCTGTTTGGACTGACTCCCCTTGATGTTGAGGGGGATGCCCTTGATATTCAAGATGATGTCGGTCACATCCTCGACAACACCTGGGATTGTGGAGAACTCGTGCAGGACGCCCTGGATGCGCAGGGCCGTGATGGCCGCGCCGTTGATGGAGGACAGCAGGATCCTCCGCAGGGCGTTTCCGACCGTGACACCGTACCCGCGCTCAAAAGGCTGCGCCCAGAACCGGCCGTATTTCTCGGTCAGGGTGTCGTAATCGCACTCCAAGAACTTGGGTCGCTGAAAACCGATCTCTATCATACTCCCTCCTTTTGAATTTGCCTCTCCGTGCCGCCCCGGCTACTTGGAATAGAGCTCGACGATATAGTGCTCTTCCACGGGGAGCGTGATGTCCTGGCGGGTGGGCAGGGCGGCGATCTTGGCGCTCAGGCTGTCCCAATCGACCGCGATCCAGCTGGGCACGGTCTTATTCTTGTTCTGGCCGACCACTTGCTTGATGTCCTCGACCTGGGCCGACCGGGGCCGGATTTTGACCTCATCACCCGCATCCACGATGAAAGACGGGACCGTGACCTTCCTCTGGTTGACACTGAAATGCCCGTGGCTGATCAATTGACGTCCGTGCGACCGGGAGCGGGCGAAGCCCATGATAAAGACGACGTTGTCCAGCCGTCTCTCCAGCATGGCCAGCAGGTTTTCTCCGGTGATCCCCTTCTGTCGCTCGGCCCGCCTGAAGAACAACCGGAACTGATTCTCGGTCATCCCGTAGAACCTCTTGAGCTTCTGTTTCTCACGGAGCTGAAGTCCGTAGCCGAGGATACGCTTCCTGGCCCGGCCGTGCTGCCCGGGCGCATAGCCGCGCCGTTCCACGGGGCACTTCTCGGACAAACACTTGTCCCCCTTCAGGAACAGCTTGGTTTTTTCAACCCGACACTGTCGGCAAACAGGATCACCATGTCTCGACATCTTTCTCTCCTTGTCGCTTCATCCCCTCAGACCCGTCTCCGGCGGGGAACGCGGCAGCCGTTGTGAGGGATGGGGGTAACGTCCCGGATGGACTTGATCTCGAGTCCGGAGGACTGCAGGGCCCGGATGGCCGACTCCCGGCCCGCCCCGGGTCCCGAAATACGGACATCGACGTATTTCACCCCCATGTCCCTGGCCTTCGTCGAGGCCTCCTTACCGGCCAATTGAGCGGCGAAAGGCGTCCCCTTCCGGGCGCCCTTGAACCCGGCCGTCCCGGAGCTTGTGCTGCAGATCGTGTTGCCCTCGTGGTCGGTGATCGTGATGATGGTGTTGTTGAAAGTCGATTGGATGTGGGCGACTCCGAACCCGATTTCCTTCCTGACTCTCTTCTTCTTGGCTGTTGCGTTCGCCATGGGCTCTTTTCCTCCTTTGCTCGCTACGCCTTCAGCTTCTTGATTGTATGGCCGTGCGGCCCCTTGCGGGTGCGGGCGTTAGTCCGCGTCCTCTGGCCGCGGACGGGCAGCTTCCTCTTATGACGCATTCCCCGGAAACAGCCGATATCAATCAGCCGCTTGATGTTGGTGCTGATCTCTTTGCGCAGGTCGCCCTCGATCTTCTCGCGCTTCTCGATGATCTGGCGGATCTTGTTGATCTCGTCCTCGGAAAGCGCCTTGACCTTCTTATTCTTATCGATCTTGGCTTCCTGGAGGATCTGGTTCGACTTGGGACGACCGATCCCGTAGATGTAGGTCAGCCCAATCTCAATCCTCTTCTCCGGCGGCAGCGTGATGCCTGCGATTCTTGCCATGTTACCCTCGTCTAGCCTTGTTTTTGTTTATGCCTCGGGTTGATACAGATCACCCGGATGATGCCTTTCCGCCTGACTATCTTGCAGTTGCGGCAGATCTTCTTGACCGATGCTCTGACTTTCATGGGCCTTTCCTTTATTTGAACCTGTAGGTGATTCGTCCCTTGGTGAGGTCGTAGGCAGAAAGCTCGACCAGGACCCTGTCTCCGGGGAGAATCCGGATGAAGTGTTTCCTCATCTTGCCCGAGATGTGGGCCAGGATCCGGTGCTTGTTGGCCAGCTCAACCCGGAACATGGCGTTGGGAAGGGTTTCGATGACCGTGCCTTCCGCCTCATAGACATCCTGTTTAGGCATATCGTTTCACCTCTGGCGAGAAAACCGGAGGCTTGTCCGGTTCGCCCAGACTCAATATCTCCACCCCCCGGGGGGTCATGGCCACAGTGTGCTCGTAATGCGCGGACAAGCTCCTGTCCTTGGTGACCGCCGTCCAGCCGTCCTCGAGTATCTCTTCCTCCCAGTCTCCGGCCGCGATCATGGGCTCGATGGCCAGGGTCAGGCCCTCCTTGATCTTGGGCCCCCGTCCGGGCGGTCCGAAATTGGGCACCTGAGGCTCCTCGTGCGGGGAGTGGCCGATGCCGTGCCCGACAAAGGAGCGGATGACGGAAAAACCCTCCGACTCCACGTGTTCCTGGATGGCGTGGGAAATATCGGAGATGCGGTTGCCTTCCTTCATCTGTTCGAGGCCTTTGTAGAAGGCCGCTTCCACGACGGCGATCAGGCGCTGGGCGACCAGGCCGACGGGGCCGACGGGAGCGGTCAGGGCCGCGTCGCCGTAGAAGCCTTCAAAAAGTACGCCGAAGTCGAGGCCGATGATATCCCCGTCTTTGAGGATACGCTCTGAGGGGATGCCGTGGATGATCTCCTCGTTGACCGAGGTGCAAAGTGAACTCGGATACCCGCGGTAGCCCTTGAACGCGGGCACGGCCCCCAGTTCCCGCGCCCGGGCTTCCGCATACGCGTCGAGCTCCCGCGTGCGCACGCCCGGCCTGACCAGGGCTCTCAGCTCGGCAAGGACCTGGGCGACGATCTGATTGCTCTGCCTCATGATGGCAATCTCTTGCGGAGTCTTGTAGATGATCATCCCTGCGCTCTTTCCGCTTCCCAGCGGGCCAGCTCGGCGTCGAGGACCCCGGAAATACGGCCGAACACGTCGTCCACGGACCCGGCGCCGTCCAGCCGATGAAACACGCCCTTGGCCTGGTAATGAGCCCTGATCTTCTCGGTCTGATCTCTGTAGACTCTGAGACGCTCCCGGATGACCTCGGGACGGTCATCCGGCCGCTG
>Ga0154897_1015_pt1 | contig 8735 bp, 17 predicted proteins | sample Rifle2008BG19ft_FD_105869 | JGI IMG/M metagenome (GOLD analysis project Ga0154897, IMG submission 105869) | Candidatus Aminicenantes bacterium RBG_19FT_COMBO_59_29
CCAGCGGGCCAGCTCGGCGTCGAGGACCCCGGAAATGCGGCCGAACACGTCGTCCACGGGCCCGGCGCCGTCCAGCCGATGGAACACGCCCTTGGCCTGGTAGTGAGCCCTGATCTTCTCGGTCTGTTCTCTGTAGACCCTGAGACGCTCCCTGATGACCTCGGGACGGTCATCCGCCCGCTGGTAGAGCTCCCCCCCGCAGATATCGCACCGGCCTTCGATCCTGGGCTGCTGAAGCTTCAGGTTGTAGACCGCTCCGCAAGTCCGACAGGTCAGCCGGCCCTGCATGCGTTCGACCAGAGAACGGGTGTCGAGGTCAATCTCGATGACGACTTCGGGCCGCCCTCCATCCATAGCCTCAAGGCTGCGGACCTGGGCCAGGTTCCGCGGGAAGCCGTCGAGGAGATACCCTCGCCGGGCGTCAGGACTCGCGATCCTCTCCCGGACAAGCCCCTCGACGATCTCGTCGGTCACCAGTTCCCCCCGGTTCATCATCGTCTCCGCCTTGATGCCGAGAGGCGTCTTCTCCCGGACCGCCCGGCGGAGAAGGTCGCCCGTGGAGATCTTAGGAAAGCCGTAACGGCGTTCGATAAGCTCCCCCTGCGTTCCCTTGCCGCTTCCAGGAGGCCCGAAGAGGATGATCCTCATTCCCTATCCCCTCCTGCCTCTGATCCGGCTGCGCCGCATGAACCCGTCGTAGTGCCTCATGACCAGCTGGGCCTCGATCTGTTGCAGGGTGTCCATGGCCACGCCGACGACGATCAGGATGGAGGTGCCGCCGAAATAGAAATCGACGTTCAGCCCCTGGGTAAACCAGCGCGGAAGGTTCGCGTCCAGGAACCCGCCGATAAAGGGCAGGGACTGGACCTTGATCCCCGTGATCAGGAATTCCGGGAGGATGGCGATGGCCGCGAGGTAGACGGCCCCGACCAGGGTGATCCTGGACAGCGTGGCGTCGATGAAGTCCGAGGTGTTCTTCCCGGGCCGGATGCCGGGGATGAACCCGCCGTATTTTCTCAAGTTGTCGGCCACATCCACGGGATTGAAAACGATGGAAACATAGAAATAGGTGAAGAAGATGATGGCGGCGACATAGAGAAGGTTGTAGAGCGGCATGCCGATGTTGAACTGCTCCGAGATCCTCTGAAAGACGGGAACCTTGATCAACTGGGCAATGGTCTGGGGGATGGTGATGATCGAGGCGGCGAAGATGATCGGGATGACGCCGCCCGTGTTGACCCGCAGCGGGAGGTGTGTGCTCTGTCCGCCGTAGACCCGCCGGCCGACGACTCTCTTGGCATAGGACACGGGAATCCGGCGCTGGCCCCTCTCCACGAAGACGATGATGGCGATGACCACGAGCATCAGGGCGAGCAAGAAAATGAGCCGGAGCGGGTCCATGTTCCCCGTCCGGAAACCGGAGACGACACTCTGCAGGCCGCGCGGGATGTCGACCACGATTCCGGCGAAGATGATGAGCGAGATGCCGTTTCCGATCCCCCGCTCGGAGATCTGTTCGCCCAGCCACATGATGAATATCGTCCCCGTGGTCAGGGTGAGGACGGTGAGAAGCTGGAAGCCAACTCCCGGGTTGGGAACGATCCTCGCCCCGCCGGGACTCCGCAGACTCTGCAGGAAAACTCCGATGCCCATGGCCTGAATGAAGCAGATCAACAGAGTGCCGTAGCGCGTGTACTGGGTGATCTTCTTCCGGCCGAGCTCACCCTCTTTGGAAAGCCTCTCCAGGAACGGCCAGACGACTTGGAGCAGCTGAAGGATGATCGAGGCGCTGATGTAGGGCATGACGCCCAGGGCAAAGATGGTCATCCGGGACATCGCCCGCCCGGAGAACAGGTCGATGAACCCGAAGATCGTGCCCTTCTGGGTCTGCCAGAACTCGGCCAGGGCGTCGGCGCTGATCCCGGGGTTCGGGATCTGAGCCCCGATCCGGTAAACGGCCAGAAGGAGCAGGGTAAAAAGCACCCTCCTCCGAAGTTCCGGAATACTGAAGATGTTTCTGATGCTGTCTAACATTATGGGTTCCCGATGATGACGGCCCGGCCTCCCGCTTTTTCGATCTTCTCTTGCGCCGACCGGGAGAATTTGTGGGCCTGGATCGTCTTGGAGGAGGGAATTTCTCCCCGTCCCAAGATCTTAACTCGCTCCGTTTCTTTCTTGATCAACCCGGCCGCCCGGAGCTCTTTCGGGCCGATCTCCTTTCCGGCCATCTCGGCGATCTCGACGAGGTTGATCTCGGTGTATTCAATCTTGAAAATGTTGGTGAAACCCCTCTTGGGGAGGCGGCGGTGAAGAGGCATCTGGCCGCCTTCAAAGCCCCTCTTTTGGGAAAAGCCGGCGATGGACTTCTGCCCTTTGTGGCCCCGTCCCGCCGTCTTCCCCTGTCCGGAGCCGGGCCCTCGCCCCCGCCTTTTATCCTGTTTCCTCGAGCCTTCGGACGGATGCAAGTTGCTCAGGTTCATTTCTCCACGACCTCCACCTTCACTAGATGCGAAACCTTGGCGATCATCCCCCGGACCTCCGGCCTGTCGGGACGGACGACCTGGGAATTGATCTTCCTCAGACCCAGTCCCTTGGCCGTCTCCCTTTGCCTCTGGGGATAGCCGATCAGGCTGCGGACTAGCGTGATGCGCAGCGAGCGCTGGGCGCCCTCTTTCTTTGCCGCCGGGTTTTTTTTCACTGCCATATCAGTTCTTTCGCCTTTCCCCTCTTTTGGGAGACCTCGTCCGGATTCCGGAGTTGCTGCAGCGCCTTGAGCGTGGCGTTGGCCACACTGAAGGGGTTGTTGCTCCGGATGGATTTGGTCAGGATGTCCTTGATTCCGGCCAGCTCGACGATCACCCGGACAGCCCCACCGGCGATGACGCCGGTCCCCTTGGACGCCGGCCGGAGGATGACTGTGCCGGCGCCGTCCTCCCCCCGGACGAGATGAGGGATGGTCGTGCCGTCGAGATGCACGTGGATCAGGCGCTTCTTGGCGGCCTCGACGGCCTTGGCGATGGCCATGGGCACTTCTCTGGCCTTGCCCTTGCCGACGCCGACCATTCCGTGCTCGTTGCCCACAGCGGCCAGCGCGGAGAAGCTGAGGTTCTTCCCGCCCTTCACGACCTTGGTGACACGGCGGATGGAGATGACTTGGTCTCTGAGTTCCGTTTCTTCCGTTTCTCCCGCTCTCGGGCTCTTCCGTTTGTCCTGGTTCACTCTCGTTCCTCCTTGATCGCCTTGGCGGCCGGCCTCAAAAGACCAGGCCGCCCTTCCTCAGGGCATCGGCCAGGGTTTTTACCCGGCCGTGATAGGGATACGTGCCTCTGTCGAAGACGATGCGCTCGATCTTCTTTTCCTTCAGGCGCTCGGCCAGGACCTGACCCAGGCTCTGGCAGGCATCCTTGTTCTTCGTGTTCTTTATCTTGTCCTTAAGGGCCTTCTCCAGCGTGCAGGCGGAGACGAGCACGGTGCCGGTCTCATCATTGACCGCCTGGGCGTAAATATAGCGGTTGCTCTTGAAGACAAACACCCTCGGCCGTTCCGCGCTGCCCCGGAGCTTCGCCCGGACCCTCAGGCGGATTCTGGCCTTGACCTTCTTCCGGGTTTCCGACTTGTCTTTATGCACTGGCCACCCCCGCCTTCCGCTCTTTCTTGATCAGGCGCTCGCCGACGTACCGGATGCCCTTGAGCTTGTAGGGGTCGGGCTTCCGAAAGCGCTTGATCTCCTCGGCCACCTGGCCCACCTGCTGCTTGTTGATCCCTTTGACCGTGATCAGGGTCGCCTTCTCGACGAGGATCTGGATTCCGGACGGGATCTTGTACAGCACCGGCTTCGAATAGCCCACGCTGAGCTCGAGTATGTCTTTCTCCAGCTTGGCCCGGTATCCGACACCGACGATCTCCAGCTGTTTGGAGAACCCGACCGTGACCCCCATAAGGGCGTTGTTGGCCAGGCTTCTCACCAGACCGTGGTTGGCCTTCATCCCTTTGGAATCATCCGCCCGGCTGAAAACCAGTTTCTGGTCCTCCAGCTTGGCCTCGATCCCCGGGAGGAGGGGCGATTCGAGCTTTCCTTTTGAGGACTCGAACTCGACCCGGTTGGCGTGGATCGTCACCTTCACTCCCACCGGCAGCGCAATCGGCTTCCGTCCGACTCTCGACATCTTCAGGCACTCCCTTCCGTCGTCTCTACCAGATATAGCATAGGATCTCTCCGCCGACTCCGAGGTCCTCGCATTTTTTGCCGGTCAGAATCCCCCTCGACGTCGAAACGATGGCGATGCCCAGCCCGTCCAGCACCTTGGGGACAGAGTCCCGGGTACAGAACAGCCGGCAGCCCGGTCGGCTGATCCGGCGGAGACCGGAGATGACGCTCTGGTTGTCATCCGTATACTTGAGGGCGATATTCAATATCCCCTGCTTGTTGTCGTCGACCACTTTGAAGTTCCGGATATATCCTTCTTCCTTGAGGATCTTGGCCAGCTCCACCTTCAGCCTCGAGGAGGGGATGGTCACTTCTTTTTTCCGGATGCGCGCGGCGTTCCGAATCCTGGTGAGCAGATCTGCAATCGGGTCCGTTTGACTCATCGTTCAATCCTTTCGTCTTTTCACCACGAGGCCTTGATGACCCCCGGAATCTCCCCTTTTAGGGCCAGTTCGCGCAGGCAGAGCCGGCACATGTCGAATTTCCGGTAATAGCCCTTGGGCCGCCCGCAGATCCGGCACCTCCGGTGCTTGCGGACGGCGTACTTGGGTTGACGCAGCGACTTGGCATAAGCCGATGTTGTTGACATGGTGTCCTTCCTTATCCGTCAGGCCTCGCGAAAGGGCATGCCCAGTTTCTTCAACAGGGCAAGAGCCTCTCGGTCATTCCGCGCCGATGTGACGATGGTGATGTTCATCCCCCGGGACCGCTCGACTTTGGTGTAGTCGATTTCCGGGAAGACGAGCTGTTCCCTCATGCCCAAGGTATAATTGCCCCGGCCGTCGAAGGATTTGGGGGAAACGCCCTTGAAGTCCCTGACCCGGGGGAGGACGATGTTGACCAGCCGGTCGAAGAACTCGTACATCCGCTTGCTCCGGAGGGTCACGAAACAGGCGATGGCCTGCCCCTTGCGCAACTTGAAGGCCGAAATGGATTTTCTGGCCCGGCCGATGACCGGGAGCTGGCCGGTGATCTGCCCGAGTTCCGCTTTAGCCGTGTCCAAGAGCTTGATGTTCTGGATCGCGTCGCCGGCCCCCATGTTAATGACGATCTTCTCCAGGCGCGGGACGGCCATCTTGTTCTTAATTTCCAGCTCGTTCTGCAGCTCGGCCACGAACTCGTTCTTATACTTTTCGTACAGGCGGCTCATCGCATCTCCCTCACTTCTGTTTCTCCAAGCTCAGACCGCACTTCTGGCAGGTCCGGATCCGGCTGCCGTCGTCGAGCGCCTTTTTCTTCACCCGGACGCCCTGCCCGCATTCCGAGCAGAAGATCATGACGTTGGCGACGGAGAGGGGCGCTTCCTTCTCCATGATCCCGCCCTGGATATTCTTGCTCCGGTCGGGACGGATGAACTCCTTGACAAAGTTGATCTTCTCGACGATGACCCGGTTTTTCTCCGGCAGGATCACAAGGACCTTGCCGGTCTTGCCTTTGTCCTTTCCCTTCCTGACGATGACCACGTCACCTTTTTTCAGCGCCGCTTTGCCCATCAGAGGACCTCCGGGGCCAGCGAGACGATCTTCATGAATTTCCTCTCCCGCAGCTCCCTTCCCACCGGTCCGAAGACACGGGTGCCCACCGGTTCACCGGCCTTGTCGATGATCACGGCGGCGTTGTCATCGAACCGGATGTAGGATCCGTCTTTGCGGCGGACTTCCTTCCTCGTCCGGACGACCACCGCCCGGACGACCTTGCCCTTGGGGATCTTGCTCTCCGGCTCGGCCTCTTTGACCGTCGCCGAGATGATGTCGCCGAGGGTCGCGCGCCGACCGACGCCTCCCCCCAGGGGAGTGATGCACATGATCATCCGGGCGCCGGAGTTATCGGCCACCTTGAGCATCGTTTGCATCTGGATCATTCTTTCATCTCCCCGCTCTCAGGTTCGACCTCGGCCGCCGAGAGGCCGACAATCTCGGTGACCCGCCAGCGCTTGCGCTTGCTGATGGGCCGAGTCTCGATGATGCGCACGACATCGCCCAGCTTGCACTTCTCGTATTCATCATGGGCCAGGAACTTCTTCTGCCGCTTGACGATCTTCTTGTAGAGGGGATGGCGCAGCTGCCGCTCGACGCGGACGGTGACGGTCTTCTTCATTTTCTTCCCGACGACGATACCGATCTTCGTTGTCTTTCTCTTGATGGGCTTGGCTTCCATCGCTATTCCTTTCTCCGGCCCTTTTCCTTGCGCACGGTCTTGATCCGGGCCAGATCCCGCCGGATGTTCCGGAGCTTCATGGCGTTCTCCACCTGGCCCAGGGCATGCTGGAAGCGCAGTTTGAAGAGCTGGTCGACGAGGTCTTTCTCCCTCTGCTGAAGCTCGTCCTCGGTCAATTCCCTCAGTTCTTGGGCTTTCATCTCAGTTCTCGATTCTCTCTCGATATGAAGCGGGTCTTGATGGGCAGCTTGTGGGCGGCCAGTCTCATCGCCTCCTGGGCCACGGTGTCCGGAATGCCCTCGAGCTCGAAGATGATCCGTCCCGGCCGGATGACGTCGACCCAGAATTCGGGGTCGCCTTTGCCCTTTCCCATCCGCACCTCGGTCGGCTTCTTGGTGACGGGCTTCCAGGGGAAGACCCGGACCCAGAGCTTGCCCCGTCTTTTCATGAACCGCGTGATGGTGATGCGGCCGGCCTCGATCTGGCGCGCCGTCAGCCAGCACGGCTCGAGGGCTTGAAGGCCGAATTCTCCGAAGGAAAGCTCGGCCCCCCGGCTGGCCTTGCCCCGCATCCGGCCCCTTTGGCTCTTGCGGAACTTGACTTTGCTCGGCATCAACATGGTTAGATCTCCTCGACCTCGGCCGTCTGGGAAGTCATCTTGGCCTTCTCGACATCTCCCCGGTAGATCCAGACTTTGATCCCGATCTGTCCGTAGGTGGTGAAGGCCTGGGTGAAGGCGTAGTCGATGTCGGCCCGCAGGGTCTGAAGGGGGAGCCGGCCCTTGAGATACCACTCGGTCCGGGCGATCTCGACCCCGCCAAGTCGGCCCGAGCACATCACCTTGATGCCCTTGGCGCCCATCTTCAGGGCTATATCCACGGCCTTGCGCATGGCCCTCCTGTAGGCGATCCTCTTCTCGAGCTGAACCCCGATCCCTTCACCGACCAGCAGGGAGTTAAGCTCGGGCTTGTCGACCTCGCGGATATCCACGTAGACCTCCCGCTTGGCAATCCGTTCAAGGAAGTTCTTAAGGCCTTCGATTTCCTTCCCTCCCCGGCCGATGACGATCCCCGGACGGGCGGTATGGATGATGACCCTCACCTTGGGCCCGACCCGCTCGATGACGACCTCGGCGATGCCGGCGTGGTAGTACTTCTCCTTGATCGCCTTCTTCATCTTCAGGTCCTCATGGACCAGCCGGCTGTAGTCCTTGCCTCTGGAGAACCAGCGCGAGGACCACGTCCGGTTGAAGCCTAATCGAAACCCGACTGGATGAGTCTTCTGGCCCACTGTTTATCTCCCTTTCTTTTCCTCTAGATAGACATGGACATGGCTCATCTTTTTCTGGATGCGATAAGCCCTGCCCATGGGCGCCGGCCGGACCCTCTTCATCTGGGGGCCCTGGTTGACATAGATTTGGCCGATGAAGAGGTTGTCGACATCGAGGTTGGGGACCTTCTGCTGGGCGTTGGCGACGGCCGAGCGGAGGACCTTCTCGATGATCTGGCTGGCCTTCTTCTTATTCGAGAAATGCAGGATAGTTAGCGCTTCTCCCACAAACCGGTCCCGGACGAGGTCCGCCACCAGCCGGGCCTTCTGGGGAGATATCCGCACATATCTGCCGATGGCGTGCGAAACAAAGCTTTCCTGGTTCATCTCACTTGCCTATCTTGATAGCCTTGGCGGCCTTGGAGGTGTGGCCCTTGAAGGTTCGCGTCGGCGAGAACTCCCCCAGCTTGTGCCCGACCATATTCTCGGTGATGAAGACGGGGATGAACTTCCTCCCGTTGTGAACGGCGATGGTGACGCCGACCATCTCAGGGATGATGGTCGAGCGGCGGGACCAAGTCTTGATGACCTTTCTCTCCTTGACGGAGCGCATGCCCAGGACCTTCTCCCGGAGGGGGAGATCGATGAACGGACCTTTCTTGAGAGACCGGCTCATGGCTACTTACTCCTTCTCCGGACGATGAAGGCCTGCGTCCGCTTGTTCTGTCTCGTCTTGTATCCCTTGGTAGGGATCCCTTCCGGGCTGACCGGATGGCGACCGCCCTTGGATCGGCCCTCGCCGCCGCCGTGCGGATGGTCGATGGGGTTCATGGCCGTGCCGCGGACGTGGGGACGCCAGCCGAGCCAGCGGCTCCTGCCAGCCTTGCCGATCGAAATGTTCTGGTGGTCCAGGTTGCTGACCTGACCCACCGTGGCCCGGCAGTCCTGATGGATCATCCGGATCTCCGAGGAAGGCAGCCTCACCTGGGCATAGTCCCCTTCCTTGGCCAGGATCTGGGCGCCGCTCCCGGCCGCTTTGGCGACCTGCCCGCCCTTGTTTTTCCGGAGCTCGATATTGTGGATGATGGTTCCCAGCGGGATG
>Ga0154897_1095_pt1 | contig 8681 bp, 8 predicted proteins | sample Rifle2008BG19ft_FD_105869 | JGI IMG/M metagenome (GOLD analysis project Ga0154897, IMG submission 105869) | Candidatus Aminicenantes bacterium RBG_19FT_COMBO_59_29
CCAGTCCGAGGACGGACTTCGGCAGGTCTCTTTACGACAAAAATCCCGAACACGTGGGATCGTTGGGGATCGCCATTTCCGAGGGGTTGGAGGATTCTCAAAAAGACCCCAAGGCCACCTATTCTCTGGGCTCGGTCCTGAATCACGTCCTCCTTCATCAGACCATCATCGGCCAGGAGACCCAGCGGCAATTCGAGCTTTTTGACGATTATCCCGACCTGGTTATCTCCTGCCTGGGGGGAGGTTCAAACTTCGGCGGGTTCGCTCTGCCGTTCGTCGGGGATGTCCTGAAGAAAGGCAAGAAGATCAGGTTCATCGCGGCCCAGAGCGACGCCGCTCCCAACCTCCAGGGAAAATACGAATACGATTTCGCAGACTACGCCGAAATAACGCCTTTGCTGAAAATGTACACCTTGGGACACAGAACGGATATGGAGCCGATCAAGGGGGATGGGCTACGCTACCACGGCTGCTCCCCGATCATCAGTCTTCTGCGCAACAAGGGCTATATCGATACGGTCGCTTATCCGCGCAACGAAAAGCACATCTTTGAAATGGCCAAGCTGTTCATGGAAGCAGAAGGATGGCTTCCGGCTCCAGAATCGGCCTACTCGGTCTGCTGCGCCATCGATGAGGCCGTCAAGTGCAAAGAATCGGGCGAGAAAAAGGCGATTGCTTTTAACATCAGCGGCCACGGCTTCCTGGATATTTTCGCCTATCGAACCGTCCTGGGGCTGGAATAGCCCGGGACTGCTCTAAAACGAGACGAGCTTCTTGAAGCGCCGGAAGCGGGCTTCTATCTCCCGCCGGGTGAGGGTTTTCAGCCGGCCGATCCCGAAATCCTCGATGGTGAAAGAAGCCAGGACGCTGCCGAAGACGGCCGCACGGCGGATGTCGGGATGGGCGAACCTTTGGACCTTATCCAGATAGCCGAGGAATCCTCCGGCAAAGCTGTCGCCGGCTCCGGTCGGGTCGACGACATTTTCGCAGGGATGGGCCAGGACGCCGAAGACAAATCCCCGCCCAAAGACGAGCGCCCCGTGCTCTCCCTTCTTGGTCACGACCAGCCGGGGGCCTACGGACAGGATCTTCTTTCCCGCCTTGATGAGGTTGGCCTCCTCGGTCAGCATCCGGATCTCTTCATCGTTGGCGAACATGATGTCGACTTTCTTGAGCACGCGCCAGATGGTCTCTGGCCTGGACCGAATCCAGTGGTTCATCGTGTCCATGGCCACGAGCTTGGGTTTCCGGACCTGGGCCAGGATGTCATCTTGGAGGCCGGGATCGATGTTGGCCAGGAAGACGATGTCGGCTTTCCGGTAGGAGGCGGGAAGCCTGGGCCGGTATTCCTCGTAGACATTGATATCTGTCCGGATGGTCTCCCGCTGGTTGGGGTCGTAGCCGTAGCGGCCCTCCCAATGGAAAGTCTTGCCCCGGCTGACTTCCAAGCCCTCGGTATCTATTCCGCGGGCCTTAAACAGCTTGAGCACGGCCGCCGGAAAATCCTGGCCCACGATGCCGACGATCTTTGGGCACGTGAAGAAACTCGCCGCCAGGGAGCAGTAAGTTCCCGAGCCGCCGACTATCCGTTCACGCCTTTCCCAGGGAGTCTGGATCGTATCAAAGGCCAGCGACCCGACGATGACGAGGCTCATGCCGTTTTATTCTTTGATGTACTTGCCGATTATATGATGGAGGCGTTTTTTGGCCTCAGGCGTGATCAGGTCTCTTTGGGTCACGATGCAGTTCTCGATGCCCCGGCCGCACTCACACTTTTCGCCCCTGTCAGGGGGAAGGGCGGCCACCGCCCTCTTGATGATCGACTTGGCGTGTTCGACATTCAGGAGCAGGTTTTCCAGGATGAGCTCAACCGAAACCGACTCTTCCTCGGCGTGCCAGACATCATAATCGGTTACCAGATTCATGGTGGCGTAGCAGATCTCCGCCTCCCGGCTGAGCTTGGCCTCGGTGGCCGCGGTCATGCCGATAACATCGCAGCCCCAGAGACGGTAGGCTTTTGACTCGGCCTTGCTCGAAAAAGCCGGCCCCTCGATCGAGATGTAGGTGCCGCCTTTGTGGACGCGCAGGCCGAGCGCCTTTCCCGCCCCGTAGAGGACGGTGACAAGCTCAGGGCAGACGGGCTCGGCGAAGCTGACGTGGACGGCGATGCCGTCCCCGAAAAAGGTGCTCCGGCGCCGGGTCCGGTCAAAGAACTGGTCGGAGAAGACGATGTCCCGCGGCCGGATTTCCTCCTTGAGCGAACCGCAGGAGTTGACCGCGATGATCCGCCCGGCTCCGAGCATCTTGAACCCGTAGATGTTGGCCAGGAAATTGACGTCGGACGGAAGGAGTCGGTGGCCGCGGCCGTGCCGGCTGAGAAAGGCGACCCGCCTGCCTTCCAGGGTTCCCAAGAAAAAGGCATCAGAAGGAGGGCCGAACGGTGTCACCAGGCGAAGCTCCTGGACATCCCTGATCCCCTCGATTTCGTAGAGACCCGTGCCTCCGAGGATGCCGATGTCGGCCTGGGGGAACTTCGTCTTGGGCGTGCCGGCCATGCTTTCTCCTAAAATAAGGATACTGATATATAATTAATGCGCGGCCAAGTCAAGAAAACGAATCGGCCTATTATCCTTGAAGAAGCCGCACCTTTGGGTTATCCTAGTCGAAGCCCAAATGAGTGATCTTGAAAGACAGCTGGACGAGCTCGTCAAGCTCCTCAGAACAGAGCCCCGGATCGCCGTCCTCACCGGCGCCGGGATCTCGGCGGAATCGGGGATCCCCACCTTTCGGGACAAAGACGGACTCTGGAGGCAGTTCCGGGCCGAGGAACTGGCCACGCCTCAAGCTTTCTTCCGCGACCCCAAGCTAGTCTGGGAATGGTACGACTGGAGGAGAGGGATCATCGGGTCCAAAGAACCCCATGCCGGGCATCGCGTCCTGGCCCGCTGGGAGCGCGATTTTCCCTATTTCGTCCTGATCACCCAGAACGTGGATGGATTCCACCGCCGGGCCGGCTCCCAAAACGTCCTCGAGCTCCACGGCAACATCTGGGAAGTGCGCTGCATTAAAGAGGGGACTATCGGCGAGAACACCGAATCTCCCCTCCGCAAGATCCCGCCGCTATGCCCTGCCTGCGGGGCTATGCTCAGGCCGAATGTCGTCTGGTTCGGGGAAGCGCTGCCGTCGGAAACCCTGGAGGAGGCCTACGCGGCCAGCGCGAGTTGCGACGTCATGTTCGTCGTCGGCACATCGGCTTACGTGCAGCCCGCGGCATCCCTTCCTCTTCTCGCCGCCGAGCGCGGAGCCAAGATCATCGAGGTGAACCCGGAGCCGACCCCCCTGAGCTCGAGTGCCGACTTCTCCTTCCAGGCCAAGGCAGGTGAAATGCTGCCGATGATCGATGAACGCCTTCTCTCCGGACGGGCCGGAGCCTGAAAGGAAAACACCCCATGAATTGCCTCTATTTTGCTGCCTCCGCCGGCGCGAGCGGGGACATGATCCTGGGAGCTCTTCTCGACCTTGGAGTCCCGCGGGCGCAATTCCTCAAGAAGATGGCTGAACTCCGTCTCCCTGTCGACATCCGGATACGCTCCGTACAGAGGGCCGGGCTGAGGGGACTCAAGGTGGACGTCCGGGTCAAGAAAGGCCAAGAATCTCCGCCGCGCCACTGGAGCGATGTCGAAACTCTCATCAGGAAAAGCCCCTTTTCAGACACGGTCAAAGCCAATTCGCTGGCCGTCTTTGGGACGTTGTTCAAGGCCGAGGCCAAAGTCCACGGCGAAAAATTCCAGACTGTCCATCTCCATGAGGCCGGAGCCGACGACGCCCTCGTCGATGTCATCGGAAGCTCGTATCTCGCCGAAGCCCTCGGGGTCAGCCGGGTCTTCTGCTCTCCCCTGAATGTCGGCAGCGGCTGGGTCAAGACCTCCCACGGGATCCTTCCGGTGCCTCCTCCGGCCGTGGCCGAAATCCTCAAGGGGGCTCCGGTCTATTCGGCCTGGGTCGAGCAGGAGCTGGTGACGCCCACAGGAGCGGCCATCCTATCCGCCTGGGCTGAGGCCTTCATCTCTTTCCCTGAGACGAGCTATTCCCGGATCGGCTGCGGCGCGGGCAGCCGGGATTTTGAGGCTCTCCCCAATGTCCTCAGGGTGTTCTACGGGGAGGAAAAGGAATTCCGGTCTGAAAAAAAGGTCTATCAAATCGAGGCCAACCTGGACGATTCGAGCCCTCAGGTCTTAGCCTTCTTCCAGGAAAAAGCGCTCGAGCTCGGCGCCCTCGATGCTTTCCTGACCCCCGTGACCATGAAAAGGGGACGGCTGGGGACGAAATTGACCCTCCTGGCGGATGCTGCTAAAATGGATGAGCTCATCGAAGCGGTCTTCCGAGAGACAAGCTCCATCGGCGTACGGTTTTTCCCCGTCGAAAGAAGGGTTCTCCAGAGGGACATCCGGAAGGTCCGGGTCTCGGGTGAAGCGATCGGCGTCAAGGTCGCAACCTTGGGCAGGAGCGAAGTCAACGTCCAGCCCGAGTTCTCCGATTGCCTGAGGGTAGCTGAGAAGAAAGGCCTCCCGGTTAAGAAAATCATCCAGCTCGCGCTGATAGAATACCTCAAAGAGACGGGGAAAAAGACCTGAAGCGAACGAGGCTTTGAAATGGACGCGAAAAAGATTGAAAAAAGCATCCGGCTCCTCCTGGAGGGTGTGGATGAGGACCCGGACCGGGCCGGGCTCAAGGCGACGCCCCGGCGCGTCGCCAGCATGTTCCTGGAGATCCTGGGCGGAACGAGCGAGGACCCGGTCAAGCACCTCCGCACCATCCATGAAGAGAAACACGACGAGATGGTCATCATCAAGAACATCCCTCTCTACTCCATGTGCGAACACCATCTCCTCCCCTTCGCCGGGGTCGCTCATGTCGCCTACATCCCCAAGGCGGGGCGCATCGTCGGGCTCAGCAAAATCGCCCGGGTAGTGGACATCTTCTCCCGGCGTCTCCAGGTCCAGGAACGGCTGACCAAGCAGGTGGCCGACATCCTCGACGAGCATCTCAAGCCCCTCGGCGTCATGGTCGTGATCGAGGCCGAGCACATGTGCATGTCCATGCGCGGGGCCAAGAAGCCCAAATGCGTGACCGTGACATCCGCGGTCCGGGGCTCATTCCGCACCAACAGCGCCACCCGGGCCGAAGCGATGATGCTGATCCGAGGAGGAGCGACCAGTGTCAAAGACGTCTAAAGATACTTTTTATGTGTCGACTCCCATCTATTACGTGAACGATGTCCCCCATATCGGCCATGCCTACACCACGATCATCGCCGACGCCCTGGCCCGGTTCAACCGGCTCCAGGGGAAAGATGTGTTTTTTCTCACGGGGACAGACGAACACGGCCAGAAGATCGAAAGGGCGGCGGCCGAAAAAGGAACGACGCCGCTCGCTTTGGCGAACACGGTGGTCGGACGAATCAAAGACCTCTGGAAAGCTCTCCACATCTCCAACGATTTTTTCATCCGAACGACCGCGCCGTTCCATGAGAAGGGCGTGCAGAGCATTTTCCTCCGGCTGAAAGAAAAGGGAGACATCTACAAGGGCACCTATCAGGGCTGGTACTGTGTTTCTGATGAGAATTTCCTGGCCGAGGATGTCCCGCTCCAGCCGGAGGGCGACAAAATTTGCCCGGACTGCGGCAAGCGGGCCGTGTTGGTCTCGGAGGAGTGCTATTTCTTCCGGCTCTCCGCTTTCCAGGAGCCCCTTCTCAGGTTTTATGCCGAAAACCCTCAATTCGTCCGGCCGCCCAGCCGGATGAACGAGGTGGCAAGCTTTGTCCGCCAGGGGCTCAGGGACCTGAGCATCACCCGGACGACGGTCAAATGGGGCATCCCCGTCCCGGACGACCCCAAGCACACGATCTACGTCTGGTTCGACGCCCTACACAACTATCTCACCGGCGCCGGATATGACTGGGACATGAAGAAGTTCGAGCGGTTCTGGCCGGCCGATATCCACTTGATCGGTAAAGATATCGTCCGGTTTCACGCCATCTTCTGGCCCGCTTTTCTGATGGCAGCGGGATTCCCGCTTCCCCGTACAGTCTACGGCCACGGCTGGTGGCTCAAGGACGAAGCCAAGATGTCAAAATCCAAGGGCAACGTCCTCGACCCCCACGTCATCCTCAAAGCCTTCGGCCCGGACCCGCTGCGCTATTTCCTGCTCCGGGAAATCCCCATCGGAGTCGACGGCAACTTCTCCCATGAGGGCTTCCTCCATCGGGTCAACTCCGACCTGGCCAACGACCTGGGGAACCTCGTCCACCGGACGCTGACCATGATCCTGGGGTATCAGAAAGGGGTCGTCGAGGCAGGTGACGAGGAACAGGAGAGGGACAGGGCCGTCAGGGAAGGGTTCGAGACGCTCAAAGGGCGGGTGGCGGAGCTCTATGAGGGCTATGCTTTGAGCAAAGCCCTGGAAGAGATCTGGTCCTATATCAGCTCGGTCAACAAATACCTGGCGGACAATGAGCCGTGGAAGCTGGCCCAGGATGAAACGAAAAAGAAGAGACTGGCCCGGATTCTTTACCAGAGCGCGGCGGCCATCCGGGGAATCAGCTATCTCATTTCTCCCGTGATGCCCGAGTCGGCCCAGAAAATCTGGGGTTTGCTGGGAGAGACGAGGGCCCTGGCGGAAGAGGCTTATGGGAGCTGCCGCTTCGAGAACCTGAAAACGGGGATCAAGATCCAGCGGCCTTCGCCGCTCTTCCCCAGAGTCGCGCTCAAGGACTTCCTCCAGGAGGAAGTCCCGCCGCCGCCGCCAGCGATGCGGGCCCCGCAAATAAAGGAGGAGACAATGGACATCGTTACTTTCGACGAATTCAAGCGTATGGACCTCCGGGTCGGGGAGATCCTCCAAGCCGAGAAGGTCCCGGGGACCGACAAGCTCCTCAAGATCGAGGTCAACATCGGGACGGAAAAAAGGACGATGGTGGCTGGTGTCGGCGATGTCTACACGCCTGAAGAGATGGTCGGGAAAAGGCTCATCGTCATCGTCAATTTGAAGCCGGCGGTTATCCGGGGGATCGAGTCCCAGGCCATGCTCCTGGCCGCCGAGATCGGCGGCAAGGCCATCATCCCCTTCTTCGACCGCGACGTCCCGGCCGGCGCCAAGGTCAAGTAAGCCGACCCGTCACCAGGCTACACGGGCTCCACGAGCAGTTTCAGGTTTCCATTCGGGCCGCGGGGAACCAGGACGACTTCTTCGCGGGCGTAGTCGTCTCGATCCGGCCTCCAGAAGGCCAGCATTCTTTTCACCGCTTCGTCGACGGACAAGCCGATCTCGTGGATTCCCGTCTCCAGCCGGGTCAGCTTTCCCGAGCCGATTTCGTACATGCTGGACTTTCTCTCTACCCCCTTTTTGATCACGTCAATAAATACGGGCAAAATCTCCGCCGGGATGGCGGCGATCCTGGTGAGGTCGAGCTTCTTGGCGTAATCGATGAACTTGCCCGCCAGCCGCTCAGCGACACTCCTCAAGACCGCGGCGAGAAAGTCTTCATATTCCACATAGTAAACATGCGCCTCGAGCTCAACCCTCCTCCCGAAGCTGCAGGTCAAGAGATGAATGTCTTCCAGGCCGAAAGACGAGCTGAAATCCACCTCTCCCCCGTCGAGATCCAGGAAGGAGATGGCCCCTTCTATCCTCTTGTTATTATTGTAGCCGGGTGAGTACAGCCCCACCTCCACGATATAGCTGCTCTTTCGTTGGATGTACTTTTTATCGATATCCTCCGGTTTTCCGTTATGCACAAGCTGGAGACTCTCGGCAAAAATATTCACCTTCGGCATATCCCTCACCTCCTTAAGACGATGACCTGTATCTCGCTATCGGCCTGGGTCAGGGGTATCTTCCCAGCGCGTTTCTAGCGATGACGCCCCCGCGAATCAGGACGGGCTTCTCCCCTGTCAGGTCGACGACGGTCGAGGGCTGGCCGCCAGGGGCTTTTCCTCCATCCACGATGAGGTCGACCTTCCCCGTGAAAACGCTTTTCACTTCCTCGGCCGATTCGATCTCTCCTTGGCCTGAGATGTTGGCGCTTGTCGTCACGAGTGGCAGGCCGATCGTCCGGATGAGCTTCTGGAGCCAGATAACCGCAGGAAGCCGGATGCCGATCGTCCGGCCGGGTCCGCCAAGCTCCGGAGGCAGATGAGACGCCGCTTTTAGGACGACAGTCAGCGGACCTGGCCAGAAACGGGAAGCCAAGACCTGGAAAGCCGGAGGAATCTCGGCGGCCAGTCCCCTGGCCATTTCCAGGTCGGAGACGAGGACGGGCAGACCTTTGGAGCCCGGCCGTTTCTTGATCTCGAAAATCCTTTGCAGGGCTTGCCGGGAAAAACAATTCGCACCCAGGCCATAAAAGGTTTCCGTGGGGTAGACGATGACCCCGTTTGCAGCCAGAATCCGGGCGGTCTCCCGGATCGCCCCGGCCCTGACGGCGTCGGGGTCAATCTTCAGGACTCTTGTCTTCAATGAATCTCCGGACGCGACGACCTTCTCCTCCACTAGATGCTAGAGGGACCGTCTGGTAAAGTCAACTCGGAACAAGGAATTATGAGGGGCTGGAACAAATTCGGCCTTCCGCGAAAAGGTCTATGGACGACTGAGCGGGCACGGCTCTCCGCTTTTCCTTTATG
>Ga0154897_1013_pt4 | contig 8665 bp, 8 predicted proteins | sample Rifle2008BG19ft_FD_105869 | JGI IMG/M metagenome (GOLD analysis project Ga0154897, IMG submission 105869) | Candidatus Aminicenantes bacterium RBG_19FT_COMBO_59_29
GGATTCCGGCTGGCTCGCAGAGAGTCTATGCCCTGGTGGTTTGTGGCCTCGGGGATATCTCCGAGCCGGAGCTGGAGTTGTCGTTCTCCCTGCAGGAGGATCCTTCGGGCCCAGAGACCCCGATTCCCCACTCCGTCCTCTCGGCGAAGCCGTATTCCCCGGATGAAGGCGAAAACAGGTGGCTGGCGCTTTTATCGCAACTCGAAATTTCTGGTCTGAAACCCGGCTCCTATTTATTGAAAGTCAGAGCCGAAGAAACGACCACGAAGTCTGTAGCCGAGTCCGTTCAAAAGTTGAGCATCGGGCAAGACAATGGGACCGAACGCTGAGCGCCTTTTCGCCTCCTCCCTTCTGGGCCCGGTCTTCGCCTTGCTCATTTCTCATCCCTTGATTCCTTTCCGACCGGAGATGCCGAATTCTCCGGGTTTTTCGCCGGGCCCGGCTGAAGAAGTCCGGCTGTCCCCAATCTTGAACAAGGCCATTCGGTATTGCCGAAGGCTCGAAAGAGCGGCCCTGGATTTCGTCTGCCTGGAAGAGATCTCCGAAAAGATCGATTATTCGAGAGACAGAGAGGATGAGATCGCCATCATGCCGCGGACGATGGGAGAGAGGGGAATCCAGACCCAAATCAAGATATCCAAGCGAAAACAAGAAAACACCTATCTTTATGACTTTCAGTTCACGCGTAAAGGCGAACTCAAGAGGGAAAACCGGAATCTCCTCGAGAAAAACGGAAAACCGGCCAAGGAAAAAGACGCCCCTCTCGAGACTTCTGTTTTTCAGGTCCGCAACGTCCTCTTCGGCCCCCTCGGTCTGCTCAGCGAGAACTGGCAGGGCTATCACGATTATCAGCTGGTCGGGGAGGAGGAAGTCCAGGGCGAAAAAATCGCCATCATCGACGCCGCTCCCAAGAAGACGTCCACCGGAACGCATGGCTATGGACGCATCTGGGTTAAGGAGGCCGACGGCAGCGTCCTGAAGATCGAATGGAAACCCGAGTCCGTCCCCGACCTCAACGGCCTGGAAATGCGGGCGAAGAAATACGGGAGTGAACTCTCCGTCACCTTGGTCACAGAATACGGCTTTGAAAAGAACGGGATCCGCTTCCCCAGCCGCGATACCTCCGAAGAGGCCTACCTCAAACCCGACGGGACAAAGTTCATCAGGTCCCGGACATCGGTCGTCTACAGGGACTATAAATTTTTCACCGTCGAGACGGACATCAAGTATTGACCGGCGCGGACGGCGCCCGGAGTTGACTAATCCCTATTTATATTATAAGATTAATAGGATATATCTCGGAAAGGAGCCCGAAGTGAAGCGATACATGGTTCCTCGCATCAGCCACTGCAAAAGCGGCTGCCCAGGTCGATCCTGAGCACGATCTAAAACTGCTCTTGAGGCCTGAAGAGCCCGTCTTTTTTTCCCCGGGAGGAGAGAAAGGCGGGCTTTTTTATTTAAGCGGGGAACGCGCGATCCGGCGGATGATCGACGAGGTGGAGTGGCCTTTGAAATAGCGGATGCGGGCGACCCGGCCGCCGGCCGCCTCGACCTCGGCCCGGCCGACGATTTCGTCGGGTCCCCAGTCGCCCCCTTTGACCAGGACGTCGGGCAGGAGCGCGGCGATGATCTTTTTCGGCGTCGCCTCACCGAACGAAGTCAGATAATCGATATCCGCGATCGCGGCCAGGATCTCAAACCTCTCTCTCAACGGGAAGATGGGCCGCGCCGGCCCCTTGAGCCGGCGGACCGAGGAGTCACTGTTGAGGGCGACGATGAGCACGTCCCCCAGCTTCCCGGCCTCGTGGAACAGCCGGACGTGCCCGGCGTGGAGAAGGTCGAAACAGCCGTTGGTGAAGACGACCTGCTTGCCCTGGCGTTTGAGCCGCCGGCGGATCGCGATGAGCCTTTGAAGGGGGTATACTTTCCTGGTTTTTTGGCTCATCCGGCCTATCTCTGCGGCGGCTTGACGCCGATCCCCGGAGAGAAGCTCCAGCCGTGGGTGAGCCTTCCGATGCCGACGTCTTTGTGGGTCGAAGAGACCAGGAACGAGTAGAGGTTGCGGTGAAAGTCGTACGGGTAACCGTCCCTCTTGTGGACAGCGATATCCAGATAATAAGTGCCGTTGACCAGGCCCAGCTCTTCGATCCGGCAGGCGACCTTCCCCTCTCCCTGGATGGAGACCGGCTCATAGTCCTCGAGCAGGGTGTTCGTACCGTAACAGCAGATGCCCTGGGAGTTGAAGAGGCCGATGCCGAAAACGAAATCGTCCGCCGGGCTGTGGGCCACGACATTCATCTCGATGAGCAGGCCTTCCTCAGGAGAAAAGACGTGTTTCTCTTCGCCGAGGGTATTTTTCAGGACGACCCGGGTGATCTCGATCTCCCGCTTTCCCCAGCGGTTCTCCCGCCGCTCCTCCTGGTCCGTCGGCACAGCCGGCGGCTCCTTCTGCCGCTTCTCGAAGCTCCGCTCCTGTTTTTCGGCCACGTCCTGGAGGTAGGCGTCCACGAGCCGCTTGGGCTCGCCGATCATCTGGACTCGGCCGTTCTTGAGCCAGGCCACCCGGTCGCAGATCCTGTCCACGGTGTTCAGGTCATGGCTGACGAAGAGGATGGTCTTCTGGCGGCGCCGGAAATCGTCGATCCGGTCGAGGCACTTGGGTATGAAAGAGGCATCGCCGACGGCCAGGACCTCGTCGATGAGCAGTATCTCCGGGTTGACGTTGATGGCGATGGCGAACCCCAGCCTCATGTACATGCCGGACGAATATGTCTTGACCGGTGCATCGATGAAATCCTCGAGCCCGGCGAACTCGACGATCTCGTCGAACTTGCCGCTGATCTCTTTTTTGGTCAGCCCCAGCATGATGCCGTTGATGAAGACGTTCTCCCGGCCCGTGATTTCCGGATGGAATCCGGCACCGAGCTCGATCAGGGCCGAGATCTTGCCGTGGGTCCGGACCTCCCCCGTCGTCGGCTTGGCGATCCCGGCGATGAGTTTGAGCAGGGTGCTCTTTCCCGACCCGTTCTCCCCGATGACGCCGAAAGTCTGGCCTTTCTCCACGGAGAGGGTAACGTCGTCGAGCGCGGTCACCAGCTCGTCCGGACGGAGCGCCCGGAAAAGATCACCCTTGACCAGGGCGCTCTTGAAGGTCTGGAAACGATGGCGGGCGGAATATTTCTGGTAGATCCGGGAGACGTGGTCGATCTCGATGGCCTGCATTCAGACCTCCTCGGCGAAGGAATCACGCAGCCGGTCGAAGATCATGTAGCCGACAACAAAGAAGGCCAGGGAGACGAGGAAGGTCACGCCGAGCCGTCTCCAGTGAAACAGGCCGCCGTAGAACAGGCAGTACTGATAGCCTTGAATGATGTGCGTCATGGGGTTGAGGTTGAGCATCAGACGAAGAGCTCCAGACCTCTGGATGCTGGGGAAGGTCATCGGATAGATGATCGGGGTGGCGAAAAACCAGAAGGTCAGCCAATTGGCCAGAATGTCCTTGATGTCCCGGAAATGAACGGTCAGGGACGAGATCATCAGGTTGAAGGCAAGGGTGAAAACATATTGAACGAAGATGACGACAGGCAACAGGAGGACGTAAGGCGTCAGCTTCTTTCCCAGGATCGGGATGAAGACCAGCACGATGGGCAGCCCGAAGAAGAAATGGATCATGTTGCTGGTCACCGTAACCACGGGAAGGATCTCGGCCGGGAAGAGGATTTTCTTGATGAGGTTGCCGTTGATCATCAGGACGTTGGCCGATTCCAGGGTGGACGAGGCGAACCAATGCCAGGGCAGGATGCCGCAGAAAAGATAGAGCGCATAAATGAGGGGCTTGGATTCGAAGGCCGGGTCGCGGGGGCTGATGATCAGGCCGAAGACCGCCGTGTAGACGATCATCAGCAGCAGGGGGTTGAAAAAGGACCAGAGGAACCCGAGGACGGTGCCCCGGTAACGCGCCTTGAGCTCCCGCACGACCAGGTTTTGGATCAGGACGCGGTACCTGTAGAGCTCCTTGAGGTTTCTACAGATGCGCATCACGGCCCTCTCCGGCGAAGATCGCCTTCATCTCGGGCGTATATGCCCCCCTCTCCTCGTACACCCACAAAGGCGGGATGACTTCCTGAGAGGGCGCCTCAAACCGGCACTCGGATAGGAACCAGCGAGCCGGTTCCCCCCCTCGCGAATGGACAAAGCGCAGGGTCTTGATCTTCAATCCGGCTTCCTCCAACGCCCTGTCGAAATCGCCTCTCCTCTTGACCGGGTAGATGAAACAGGCGCGGCCGTCCTTCTTCAGAACGCTTCCGGCGGCCTGCATTATATCAAAAATGTCGCCTTTTATCTCATGCTTGGCGATGGATTTTTCCTCGGATCGGCTGAGGTGCCCTCCCCTGCCCCTGATATAAGGGGGGTTAGAGAAAACCAGGTCGAACTTCTCGCCCGGCCGAAAGGCCCTGAGGTCCTGCTCCAAGACAAGGATTTTCTCCTCGAGGCGATTGAGGGCGACATTGCGGCGGGCCAGGTCGGCCAGGCTGGGCTGGACCTCCAGGCAGACGATCCGCCGGAAAGGCTTACGGCTGAGAAGGAGCGAGATGATGCCGTTGCCGGCGCCCAACTCGAGCAGCCTGTCCCCCGGCCGGGTGCGGATGAAATCAGCCAGGAGCGGGGCGTCGACCGAAAACCTGTATCCTTGCTTCTTCTGGAGGAGGAGGATGCGGCCGTGGTAGAACGAGTCGAGGGTTTCATCCTCGCCGGGCGAGGGCTTACTCCTCTTCATCTTCGCTCAGCTCGGCAAACACCACCACCAGCTCCGGACCGATTTCCGCGTATCCGCCCCGGACCGGGAATGATTCCCCTCTTCCGCCCAACCGATACGTCACCAGGCCTGTGCCCAGCGAGGTGAAGAGCGGGCGATGTCCGGGGAGGATCCCCAGGTATCCTTCGAGGCTCGGTATGGTCACTTCATCGACGTCCGCATCGGCCAGAAGGCTCCGAGAGGTAATGACCCTGAGCCGGAGCGAGGAGGGGATATCCTGGCTCATGAGGCCTGCAGCTCCTCGGCCCGCAGGACGACTTCCTCGATCGGCCCCGCCATGTAGAAGGCCTGCTCAGGCTTATCATCGTGTTTTCCGTCAACGATCTCCTGGAAGCCGCGGACGGTCTCCTCGACGGGAACGTACTTACCCGGCCGGCCCGTGAATTCGACCGCAACATGAAAAGGCTGGGAGAGGAACCGCTGGATCTTGCGGGCCCGGGCGACGACGAGCTTGTCCTCGTCGGAGAGTTCCTCGATTCCGAGGATGGCGATGATGTCCTGGAGGTTCTTGTACCTCTGCAGGACCTCTTTGACCCGCCGGGCTGCAGTGTAATGGGCTTCTCCGATGATCCGCGGGTCGAGAATCCGGGAAAACGAATTCAGCGGGTCGACGGCCGGATAAATGCCGATATCGGTCAGAGCCCGAGACAGGTTGGTGGAGGCATCGAGATGGGAAAACGTCGTCGCCGGCGCCGGGTCGGTGAAATCATCGGCCGGGACGTAGATGGCCTGGACAGAGGTGATCGAGCCCTTCTTGGTCGAGGTGATACGCTCTTCGAGCTCGCCCAGCTCGGTCGCCAGGTTGGGCTGGTAGCCGACCGCCGAGGGCATCCGGCCGAGGAGCGCCGAAACCTCCGAGCCCGCCTGGGTGAAGCGGAAGATGTTGTCGATAAACAGGAGGATATCCTGGTTCATCTCATCGCGGAAGTACTCGGCCACCGACAGCGCCGCCAGCCCGACCCGGAGCCTGGCGCCAGGAGGCTCGGTCATTTGCCCGTAGATCAGGGCAGTCTTGTTGATGACGCCTGACTGTTTCATTTCCAGCCAGAGGTCGTTGCCTTCCCTCGTCCTCTCCCCCACGCCGGCGAAAACGGAGTAGCCGCCGTGCTTCTTGGCCACATTGTGGATGAGCTCCTGGATGATGACCGTCTTGCCCACGCCCGCCCCGCCGAAGAGCCCGATCTTCCCGCCCTTGAGGAACGGCTGGATGAGGTCGATGACCTTGATCCCGGTCTCGAACATCTCGAGCCTGGTGCTCTGGTCCTCGAGCGGCGGCGGCAGGCGGTGGATGGGGTATTTCTTTTTCGCCTCGACGGGCCCCAGGTGATCCACGGGCTCACCGATGACATTGAGCACGCGGCCGAGCGTCCCCTCCCCCACGGGCACTTCAATGGGACCTTCAAGGTCGACGGCGGCCATCCCCCTGGCCAGGCCGTCGGTCGGATGCATGGCAATGCAGCGTACCTTATCTTCGCCGATGTGCTGCTCCACCTCGACGATGATGTCCACGGGGGTTGACGCCTCAAACCCTTCACTCGTGATCCGGAGGGCGTTGTAGATCTCCGGCAGCTCCATGTCCTTGAACTCGACGTCCACCACGGGACCGATGATTGCGACTACCCGGCCGATTCGACGGCTCTTGCTCTCGTTGGTCATGGCGTTCTCTCCTACTTGGCCAGGGCTTCCACAGCCGTCATGATCTCCAGCAGTTCCTTGGTGATAGAGGCCTGCCGGACCTTGTTCAGGACAAGGACCAGGTCGCTGATCAGCTCCTCGGCGTTCTTGGTGGCGCTCTCCATAGCCATCATCCGGGCGGCCTGCTCGGCGGCCAGGGACTCGAAGAAGCAATGATACACCTGCGTCTCCACATAAAGAGGCAGTAGCGACTTCAGCAGCCGCACGGCGTCAGGCTCCCAATCCGGGGGAAAGGAAACCCGGGCGGCTTCTCTTTCGGTCTCTTCCACCGGCAGAAGGCGGGCGATGGTGAGGCGCGGGGCCAGGATGGACTTGAACTCGTTGTAAACGAGGTAGACGGCGTCTGCCCGGGAAAACGCGTACTGCCGCATCAGAAATTGGGCGATCTCCTTGAGCTCGGGGAGGCCGAGTTTATCCACGTTCTCGGCATAAGCGCGGTGGATCGCAAACGGCTGCCTTTTGAAAAAATTAACCGCCTTCTTGCCCGCCAGGACCAGCCCGATCTCGCAGTGAGCCGACTTCTCCCGGAGAAAAGCCTGCGCTTTGGCCAGCAGGTTGGAGTTGAACGCGCCGCAGAGCCCCTTGTCCGAAGTGACGATCAGGACCTCGATTTTTTTCTCTTCCCTCCGGTCGAGAAGAGGGGACGCTTGGCGGCCGGCCCAAGAAGCGATCCTTTCCAGCAGGGCCGGCAGATCATGCCACTGCGGCCGTCCCTCAAGGACGGTGCGCTGGGCCTTCTTGAATTTGGCCGTCGACACAGTCTTCATCGCCCGGGTGATCTGCTGGGTGTTCTGGACGCTCCTGATGCGGCGTCGCAGATCGATGAGGGCGGGCATTCTATTCTTCTTTTTTGAACCGGGCGTTATATTCCTGCAGGGCCTCGGCGATCGCTCCGTCCAGGGCGGCGTCGATGGCCTTTTCCTCGGCGATCTGGCGGAGCACGTCCGGCCGCTCCTTTTCCATATAGGCATAGAGCCCGACTTCGTACTCCCTTATCCTCTTGACCGGGAGTTCGTCTAGGAAACCTCGGTTCCCCGCGTAGATAATCAGGACCTGCTTCTCTACGGGAGATGGGACGTACTGATCCTGTTTCAAGATTTCGGTCAAACGTTGACCCCTGTCCAGCTGGGCTTGGCTGGCCCGGTCAAGTTCGGTCCCGAACTGGGCGAAGGTTACGAGGTCCCGGTATTGAGCCAGGTCGAGCCGCAGTTTCCCGGCCACCTGCTTCATGGCCTTGATCTGGGCGTTGCTGCCGACACGGGAGACCGATATCCCGACGTTTATGGCCGGCCGGATGCCGGCGTTGAACAACTCTTGCTCGAGGTAGATCTGGCCGTCCGTGATGGAGATAACGTTGGTCGGGATATAGCCCGACACATCACCGGCCTGGGTTTCGATGATCGGCAGGGCGGTCAGGCTCCCGCCTCCGTGCTCGTCGTTGAGCTTGGCCGCCCGTTCGAGGAGACGCGAGTGGAGATAGAAGACGTCCCCCGGGAAGGCCTCTCGGCCAGGCGGCCGGCGCAGGAGAAGCGAGATCTCTCGGTAGGCTGCGGCGTGTTTGGACAGGTCGTCATAGACCAGCAGAGCGTGCTGTCCCTTATCCCGAAAATACTCTCCCATGGCGCATCCGCTGTAGGGAGCCAGGTATTGGAGCGGCGAGGGGTCGCTGGCCGAGGACGCCACGACGATGGTGTAGTCCATCGCCCCGTGATCCTCCAAGATCTTGATGACGTAGGCGACGGTCGAGTTTTTCTGTCCTATCGCCACGTAAATGCAGGTGACTCCGGTGCCCTTCTGGTTGAGGATGGTGTCTATGGCGATCGCGCTCTTGCCGGTTTGGCGGTCCCCGATGATGAGCTCGCGCTGGCCGCGGCCGATTGGGATCATGGCATCGATGGCCTTGATCCCCGTCTGAAGCGGCTCCCGCACCGGGAGGCGGTCCACGACTCCCGGCGCCAGGCACTCGACGTACATGTGGACATCGGTCCGGACCGGTCCCTTGCCGTCGAGGGGCTGCCCGAGCGGGTTGACGACCCGGCCGATGAGAGCGGGCCCGGCGGGGACCTGCATGATGCGGTGGGTCCGGCGGACGAGGTCCCCCTCCTTGACCAGGTGGCTTTCCCCGAGGAGCACGGCGCCGACGCTCTCCTCCTC